>CAJDWG010000019.1_pt1 | contig 17865 bp, 16 predicted proteins | sample 7391571 | NCBI WGS metagenome assembly CAJDWG01 (sample SAMEA7055722, study PRJEB34461) | soil metagenome | biome: terrestrial ecosystem; feature: Peninsula; material: soil | place: Antarctica | collected 2016
GTGATCTCAGGAAAAGATTTTAGAATTAATTTCATAACACAAACAGGTCGCTAAGATGGGTTACCAAAGCAACCACAAAAATGGGCGAAAATCATAGCAGCTTTTTCTAAAAAATGCTCAAAAAACAAACAGAACACCGCATGACAAATCACGCAGCACTCTATTTATTCAATGACTCATAACCTTAGCAGCTGTAATACAACTCATACTCAAGCGGGTGTACAAAAGTGCGTACACGCAATTCTTCTGCTGCTTTAATCGCAATAAAAGCATCTAAGAACTCATTACTGAACACACCACCGCGCAACAGGAAATCACGGTCGGCATCTAAGGATTCCAGCGCTTCTTTTAAGCTGCCACACACTTGTGGAATCTCTTTAGATTCTTCCGGCGGCAAGTCATAGAGGTTTTTATCCGCAGGATCACCCGGGTGAATACGATTTTGAATACCGTCTAAACCGGCCATCAATAGCGCAGCAAAAGCTAAGTATGGGTTGGCGGATGGATCAGGGAAACGGGCTTCAACGCGACGCGCTTTCGGGCTGGTCACATAAGGAATACGAATCGACGCTGAGCGGTTACGTGCTGAATAAGCCAACATCACTGGCGCTTCAAAACCAGGTACCAAACGCTTATAGGAGTTGGTGGATGGGTTAGTCAGCGCATTCAGTGCTTTAGCATGCTTAATAATACCGCCGACAAAGTACAGCGCGATATCTGACAAGCCGGCATAACCTTCACCGGAGAAAATATTTTTTCCTCCAGCAGAAATCGATATATTCACATGCATGCCAGAACCATTGTCACCGTGCAAAGGCTTGGGCATAAAAGTCGCGGTACGGCCATAGGCATTTGCTACGTTGTGCACGATGTACTTGAGCTCTTGCACTTCATCGGCCTTAGCCACGAGAGTGTTGAATCTCACACCAATTTCGTTTTGCCCAGCAGTTGCCACTTCATGGTGATGCACTTCAACAAACTGGCCCATTTCTTCCAGCGCGTTCGACATCGCGGTACGAATTTCGTGGTCATGGTCGTTCGGTGGCGTTGGCATATAACCACCCTTCACACCGACACGGTGGCCTTTATTGCCACCCTCAAAATCTGCATCACTGTTCCAAGCGGCTTGCTCAGAATAGATTTTGAACATGGAGCCCGACATATCAGATTTAAACTTCACCTGATCAAAAATAAAGAACTCAGGCTCAGGACCAATAAAAACGGTATCGCCAATGCCGGTCGACTTTAAGTACTCTTCTGCACGCGAAGCAATCGCACGTGGATCGCGGTCGTAGCCTTGCATTGTGGAGGGTTCAATCACATCACACACGAGAATCAAAGTCGGTTCTTGAGTGAAGGGATCCATCACCGCTGTGCTGTCATCTGGCAGCAGGATCATGTCCGATGCTTCAATGCCTTTCCAACCTGCCATTGAAGAGCCGTCAAACATCTTTCCTTGCTCGAAAAAATCTTCATCAGCGTCACGCGCTGGCATAGTGACATGGTGCTGTTGCCCACCGATATCAGTAAAACGCAGGTCAATCCACTTAGCGTTATGGGTTTGTATCAGTTCGAGCGACTTTGACATCATGGTCTCCAAGACTTCATAAACGAGATGCCCGCCCAGCAACAGGTTTGCGGGCAGTGCGCTCGCCAATTGTCTTGTCTGATGTAGACAAGAGTGCGTCAAAAACCGAAGGCGAGACGCGTAATTATAATTAAGCATGCTATTTTGACTGTTGCCTACAAGCAGCGCTAGCCCCTAACGCGCACTATTAGAAAAAAAAGAGTAATAGTTAGCTTTATCGACAGGGGCTAAACAAGCAAAGCACATGTTTTTTATAGTGTACGCGGCACAGCGGCACAATTCAGTTTTTTATGGCATCACTATAAAACAGCACAGCCGCCTGCGATAACGTGAGCGGCTGCATCGCTCAATAGTGAGTTGCTTGCCCAAGACCGTAAGGCGTGTAACGCTGACTCAACGATTCAAAGGAGTGAATGATGCGTTGTATATTTTCTATCGTTTTGCTAATTACCGCGCTGCCGGTTAGTGCGCAGCTGTATCAATACACAGATGCTAACGGTCGCCGCGTATACACTGACCAACCGCCAACGGACGTGTCAGCAAATAGTATTGAGCTCAGTACTATTAACAGTGTGCCGGCAACTGTGCGCCAGCCATCGCCAACTGTTATAAAAGTTGATAGCGCCAGCAAACACATCACTCTTTATAGTCAGCTGCAAATCATTGGGCTGCCAGCCAAGCAAGCCATACGCGCCAATAATGGCAGCTTTACTGTGCAGGTTGAAATCACACCCAAGCTAGCCAGTGAGCATCATTTACAACTGCTAATCGATGGCAAAGCCTATGGTGCGGCCAGTCGCTCAACCACCCTTTCAGTAGAAAACCTAGATCGTGGTGAGCACCGTTTAGCTGTGCAAGTAGTAGCCAAGGGGCAGGTGCTGCAACACAGTGCTGAGCACGCCATTTACCTGCAACGTATGCATATCAATCGCTCTAAAGCTGCGACTCCATAGCCTAACCCAATAAACACAGCGCTTTTATTTGCTGTGCAGCTGCCCTCCTTGTTAAAGTCCGCAGCATTTATAAAGAGCACTGTTATGCACGACCACCATTTTGATGATCTCGCCATTCGTTTTGCCAAGAAAATCTACGGCAGTAATAAAGGTGCTATTCGCTTAGCCGTCTTACAAGCAGACCTCAATGAAGTACTGCCGCAGCAGCCTTTGCGCGTTTTGGATATTGGCGCAGGCCTAGGCCATATGTCGTTATGGCTAGCACAGCAAGGTCATGACGTAACCTTAGTTGAGCCTGCTTTATCCATGCTAGAAACAGCGCAACAGCGCTTTACTGAAGCGCAATGCACAGCGACCTTTATTCATGCCGACTGGCAAACCTTTGCCGAGCAAGAGCATAGTAAATATGACGTAGTGCTCTGCCATGCGGTACTGGAATGGCTGGCTGAGCCAGGTGATATTTTGGCAGAACTGCATCGTTTAACCGCAACGGATGGCTGGCTGTCGCTGGCCTTCTACAACAAAGATGGACTGATTTTGCAGAACCTGATTAAGGGTAATTTACGCAAACTTAGTCAGCAACGTTTTACCGGTGATGCTGGCGGACTGACACCGCAACAACCGCTCGATCCGCGCGAACTAGCTACCCAAGTTGAACCGCTGTGGCATATTCAGCACCGCAGTGGCATCCGTGTGTTTCATGATTATATGTCGCCACAGTTTCGCCAAAAGATAGCGGCAGAAGAACTGATCAGCACCGAGTTAAGCTATCGCCGTCACCCTGCGCTAGCGGGTTTAGGCCGCTACTTACATTGGCTTTGCCAGCCTCGTACGATCGCAGTAGACTGAATATAAGCCAAGTATTTGGGAGGTAAACCATGCTTCGTTATTTACTGTTAACCAGTGTCGCCCCTCTCATCTTGTTGGGCTGTAAAGCTAGCAACCCTTATCAAGCTGAAGGCCTGCCACTGCCACCCGCACCTGCAGCGGCGGCCACACACTTCGATACCAGTGGCTACCCTGCCCAAGCCCGCTTAAAAAATTACAACTATTGGTGCTGGTACAACCAAGATTTAAGCCAAACGAATGCTGTGTATACGCAAAACACAGCGCAAGGCATTTTAGCCGAGCAGCTGGAGCAATATGGCTTACGCGCCGCGTCGACAACCAGCCAGTGCGAGCTTAAGGTGCAGCTGAGCAGTCAGCAGAACCAACGTGTGCGCTATGATCATTTCGACTACCCCTATCCAACAGCTAACCTTGGTTATGGCTACGGTGGTCGCCACTCGCACTATGATCGTTATGGATACTCTGGGATTGGCATGAGTATCCCCATCACACCGCGCGCTTACACTGAGTATTATCAGCAGCTCACCTTAAGCTTTACCGATGCTCAAACCGGCCAATCGGTCTGGCGTGGGCAAAGTGCAGTGAGCAGCAACCAGAACGCACAAGCATCTGAACAAGGCCTGCGTGATGCAATTAATACCATGCTAAATAGTTACCGCTAGATACGGACGCAAAGCCCGCAAAAGATAACGCTGAGCAGCAAGGCTCAGCGTTTAGATTATCTAACTACCAGTACATCGCAGGGTGGGTATTCAAGAAAATGTTGCGCCAAACTACCCAATAAAGCATCGGCTAAAACGCCACGACCGTGTTTACCAATGGCTAAAATCTGCGGCTTTTGCTCAGCAATCACTTGTGTCAAACAGTTATGCAGTTCGCCTTGGCGTAGCTCGTGGCTAATCTGTGGCCCAACCTCTGGCAGTTTTGCTTGCTCATCCATCACCAGTTGATCAAACAATGACGTTTGCCAGGTGATTTCTGACTCGCTATCGGTGCCATGTACTTCAGCCATTTCTAACACATGCAGCGCATGAATCGTTGCCGTCGCTGGTAATAACTTAAACACATGGTGCAGCGCATGGCAGGCACATAAAGAAAAATCCAATGGCACAAAAGCACGCTGGTAAGGTGCCATATCAGGCTCAATCGCCAACAACACTGGCACGGAACTGCGCTGCAATACACGCTCCAACGTCGTACCAGAAAAATACTCAGGCGAATCTTGGTGGTGGTCACCCATCACTAAAAAATCAACACTATGTGCTTGCTGTGCCGCAACAATCACTTGCGCGGGCCGGCCCATCTTAATCAAAACTTGTGCATTTTCAGCATGGCAGTCTTTAAGCTGCTGATTCAGCAACGCATCGGCCACCAGCATCTGTTTCTCAATCACTGCCATCGGCAAATGATTTTCTAAAACATACAACACACTTAAACGCGCCTGATGCTGCTGCGCCAGCTGTACACCGCGCTGCAGAGCAACCCCCGCTTGTTCGCTGAGGTCGTGGGCAACCATAATATGTTTCATAAAGGTGCCTTCCTGTTTACATATCTAAAAAAGCGCGCAAACCATACCAGCGTTTGCGCGCGAAAACGGTTACTTAGCGACTGCTAGTGCTTGAATGATGTCGGCTAAAATATCATCAATGTGTTCAATACCGATCGACAAGCGAATCAGGTCTCTACTCACTCCTACCTTGACCATTTCCTCATCATTTAACTGTCGGTGCGTCGTGGTGGCTGGGTGACACGCCAGTGATTTTGCATCACCGATATTCACCAAACGGTAGAGCAATTGCAGCGCATCAATAAACTTCACTGCAGCGGCTTCACCACCTTTAATGCCAAACGACATAATGGCTGATGCTTTACCACCCATATATTTTTGCGCCATCGCGTTATCTGGGTGACTTGGTAAACCAGCAAAGTTAACCCATGAAACTTGCTCATGCGCTTCGAGGAATTCAGCCACTTTTTGTGCGTTCTCACAGTGACGTTCCATACGCAGCGACAATGTTTCTATACCCTGCAAAATTAAGAACGCGTTAAAGGGTGACAATGCTGCACCCATATTACGCAACGGCACCACACGGCAGCGCGCGATAAAGGCTGCAGGACCAAAGTCTTTGGTGTAAACCACGCCGTGGTACGACACGTCAGGCGTATTCAGCAGCGGAAAGCGCTCGGCGTTGTCAGCCCAAGGGAAGTTACCTGAATCAATAATCGCGCCAGCAATCGTAGTACCGTGACCGCCCATGTATTTGGTCAGTGCTTGAATCACGATATCAGCACCGTGTTCAATCGGACGGCACAGCGCTGGACTTGGGACGGTGTTATCAACGATCAACGGCACACCGTGGCGGTGAGCAAGATCTGCTAACGCTTGAATATCAACTACGTTACCCGCTGGGTTACCGATACTTTCGCAGAATACTGCTTTAGTTTTATCGTCAATCAGCGCTTCTAATGCAGCTAAATCATTGTACGGCGCAAAGCGCACTTCTAAACCTTGGCGCGGCAAGGTGTGTGCAAACAGGTTATAAGTTCCGCCATATAGCGAAGCAACAGAAACAATATTATCGCCTACTTCAGCAAGGGTCTGAATTGCAGCCGTAATTGCCGCCATACCAGATGCCATCGCCAACGCCGCCACACCACTTTCTAGAGCAGCAACACGCTTTTCTAGAATATCGTTGGTCGGGTTAGTGATACGCGTATAGATGTTGCCGGGTACTTTCAGATCAAATAGATCGGCACCATGCTGAGTATTATCAAAGGTGTACGACGTAGTTTGATAAATCGGCACCGCAGCAGATTTAGTAGTTGGGTCAGATTTGTAGCCAACATGAAGTGCAATCGTTTCTGGTTTCATCACTAATACTCAAATGTGGTTTAAATTCATGGTGCAAAGCATGCCCAGCCAACTGGCTAGGGTCAAGTTAAGCACCGTTGAGATGTTTTCTAAATTAAGATATAGGCACAATATGGATTTTTATCACAACACCCTTAGAGTACGGCTATGACGTGGCGCTATATTATCAAGCAATTGGCCTTTCCACCCAGCGGCTTATTATTACTACTGCTATTGAGTTTCTTTTTACGTAAACGTTGGCCAAAATTTGCCATGGTGAGTTTTGTCATCAGCATCAGTGGCCTCTATATCATGAGCCTGCCCATTACCGTTGAGTATGCAGCGCGCGCTTTGGAAACAGAAGCGCCTCTAACGCCACAACAATGGTCTGAATTAGCTCAATATACCGAGGCTATTGTTGTGCTCGGTGGCGGTCGTGAAGTGAATGACCCCGCTTGGCAGAGTGATCAACCCTCTTTAATGGCCATGCAACGTCTACGTTATGCCGCGCGTTTAGCCAAGGCGTCACAACTGCCAATACTCGTCAGTGGTGGTTTACATTTCGGCCAACCACCCTCTGAGGCGCAAATTATGGCTAATAGTTTGCAACAAGATTTTGGCGTAACTGCACGCTGGCTTGAAGGTGAAAGCCGCACCACTTGGGAAAATGCGCTCTATACTGCGCAGATGCTACAAGCTGAAGGCATTCAGCGCGTGGTACTGGTGACTGATGCCTGGCATATGCCGCGCTCACGCTGGAGTTACGAGCAGTTTGGTTTTGAGGTGGTCAGTGCGCCAGTGGGGTTTTTAGGCGGAGCCAATGGCCGTCCATTGAATGGTTGGTTACCGGAAAGCAAAGCGATGTGGCACAACACCGCGCTACTGAATGAGGCAATTGGTGCGGTGATGTATCGGTTAACGTATAAAGCAGAGTAACCGTAGTATCACGCGACGATCACCTCCCTCTAGCAGCGACCATACATATTTAGGTAGGCCGCCTTCAACTGATACTCAGCAGTCCCATTGCTGAGTGGATCATACCCACGACAGCGCCCTAGTAGGCCGTCGCTTAAAGCGACACACAGCCACTTACTCACCAATAAAGCGCATTCAACACCGCTGCGTTTGCGGCACTAAGTACCTGCTAAGTTGTGTCATTGCACAGCACAATCTCGATCTAGATCAATAGACTTTCATCTAGCCAATTGGCGAGTAGCAAAAAAACTATTCCTCTGCTAGCTTCGGTAAGAGGTATGCGTACTTGTCTGATCTTTGCCTAGTATCTGCAAATACACATCCTTGCCAATTGCCCTTGCGCTGTTGGCTTATTTGTCTGGTTTGCTTGTGGTTATTTGCCGGCCAGCCGCTTATTTAAAAGGCGGCAGTTGCAATTCTACCGAAGCATAAGAGGAGGTGATCACGATGGATATTAACCGTCGGGAATTTTTCAAGTTTTGCGGAGTGGGATTAGCTGTATCAAGTCTTACTGCGCTTGGTATGGCTCCGCAGCCGGCATTTGCCGAATCTATACGCCACTTTAAGTTAACCAACACTAAAGAGTCGCGTAACACTTGCCCCTACTGCTCGGTAGGCTGTGGTCTGATTATGTATAGCCGCGGCAGCGGTGGAAAAAACGTCAGTCAGGAAATCTTTCATATTGAAGGTGACGCTGACCACCCAGTTAACCGTGGCACCTTATGTCCAAAGGGCGCAGGCCTGATTGACTTTATTCGCAGCCCCAATCGCCTCCAGTATCCCCAGGTGCGTGAAGCGGGCACCAACGAGTGGAAGCGTCTCAGCTGGGACGATGCCCTAACCCGCATTTCGCGTCTGGTAAAAGATGATCGCGATGCTAACTTTATTGAAAAAAACGATGCAGGACAAACCGTTAACCGTTGGTTGACCACTGGCTTCCTAGCGGCCTCTGCGTCTTCCAACGAAGCCGGCTATATGACGCACAAAGTAGTGCGTTCGCTGGGTATTCTGGGTTTCGACAACCAGGCGCGCGTTTGACACGGTCCGACGGTGGCAGGTCTTGCCCCGACGTTTGGCCGTGGAGCCATGACAAATCACTGGAGCGATATCAAGAACGCCAACTTGGTGTTGGTAATGGGCGGCAACGCTGCGGAAGCGCACCCTTGCGGCTTTAAATGGGTAACCGAAGCTAAGGCGCATAACCAAGCCAAACTGCTGGTTGTTGATCCTCGCTTCACCCGCACTGCCTCATTAGCAGATGTCTACGCGCCGATTCGTACCGGTACGGATATCGCTTTCTTGGGTGGCTTGATTCGTTATTTACTGGAAACTGATCAGATCCAGCACGAATATGTGCGTAACTACACCGATATGCCGTTTATCGTAAAAGAAGATTTTTCTTTTACAGATGGCTTGTTCAACGGTTATGACGCCGATTCACGCAGCTATCCAGATAAAAGCGATTGGGACTACGAGCTCGACGAAAACGGTCATGCCAAGATCGATATGACTCTTGAGCATCCTCGTTGCGTCTATCAATTGTTGAAAAAGCACTACGACCGTTATACCCCTGAGATGGTCAGTGGTATCTGCGGCACACCGCTTAAGCGGATGATGGAAGTGTGGGATCATATTGCCGAGACCGCGGTCCCAGGCAAAACCATGACCATCCTCTATGCACTGGGCTGGACTCAGCACTCGGTTGGCTCGCAGATGATTCGCGCTGGTGCCATGTTGCAACTGCTATTGGGTAATATTGGTATGCCAGGCGGCGGTGTTAACGCCCTGCGCGGCCACTCCAATATTCAGGGCTTAACCGATCTAGGCCTGCTCTCCAATCTGTTGCCGGGCTATCTGACCCTGCCACGTGATAATGAACAGGACTACGACGCCTATATCACTAAACGCGCACCTAAAGAACTGCGTCCGGGACAAATGTCCTATTGGCGGCATTATGGCCGCTTCCATGTCAGCCTGATGAAAGCTTGGTACGGCGATGCTGCAACAGAAGAAAATAATTGGGGCTACGACTGGCTACCCAAGCTTGACGAGCCGATGTATGACGTCCTCAAATACTTCGACATGATGTACGAGGGCAAGGTCAACGGCTACTTCTGTCAAGGTTTTAACCCGATTGCATCTTTTCCCAACAAGGCAAAAGTGGGCGCAGCGCTGGCACGCCTAAAATTCCTGGTGATCATGGACCCGTTGGTTACCGAAACCTCGGAATTCTGGCAGCACGTTGATGAATACAATGATGTCGATACCGCCAGCATCCAAACCACTGTATTCCGCTTGCCGACCACCTGCTTCGCCGAAGAAGATGGTTCGCTGGTCAACAGCAGCCGTTGGTTGCAGTGGCACTGGAAAGGGGGCGAGCCGCCGGGTGAAGCACGCCCTGACGTCGCAATTATGGGCGGATTATTCCATCGCCTACGTGCACTGTATAAGAGCGAAGGCGGCGCTTTCCCAGATCCAATTATGAATCTGAACTGGTCGTATCTGCGCCCTGATGAGCCAGCACCGGAGGAAATTGCCAAAGAATACAACGGCAAAGCGCTGGTTGACCTCAAAGACCCACAAACTGGGGAGTTACTGCTACGTGCCGGACAGCAACTGGCAGGGTTCGGCCAAATGCGCGATGACGGCAGTACGTCGGGTGGTTGCTGGTTATTCTGTGGTTCCTGGACCGAAGCCGGTAACCAGATGGCGCGGCGCGACAACTCTGACCCTTATGATATGGGCCAGACTTTGGGCTGGGCTTGGTCATGGCCGGCCAACCGACGCATCCTTTACAACCGTGCCTCGGCGGACCCATCGGGCAAGCCTTGGAACGACAAGGACAAGCGTTTGGTATGGTGGGATGGCAAGAAGTGGACCGGTACCGATGTCCCCGACTTTGCGGTGACTTCAGCGCCGGAAGACAAAATGAACCCGTTTATTATGAACCCGGAAGGCGTGGCACGCTTCTTCGCCCGCGACAATATGGCTGAAGGCCCGTTCCCTGAACACTACGAGCCGTTTGAAACGCCCATCGGTCGTAACCCACTGCATCCAAACTCACCAGGAGTGACGAGTAACCCAGCAGCACGGGTGTTCCGCAACGATATGCAGGTGTTTGGCACCGCGGATGAATTTCCGTATGCGGCGACCACCTACCGACTCACTGAGCACTTCCACTTCTGGACCAAGCACTGCCATATCAACGCGATTATGCAGCCGCAACAGTTTGTGGAACTCGGCGCAGTTATGGCTGGTGAGCTGGGCATTAAGGCCGGTGATTGGGTGAGAGTCTCGTCCAACCGTGGCTATATCAAAGCGGTAGCGGTAGTAACCAAGCGACTCAGGCCATTACTGGTGGATGGCAAGATCGTGCACCACGTAGGTATTCCACTGCACTGGGGATTTGTCGGGGTGGCCAAGAACGGCTATCTCACCAATACGCTGACGCCTTTTGTAGGCGACGGTAATACCCATACGCCGGAATACAAATCCTTCCTAGTTAACGTGGAGAGGGTGTAATCATGGCTACTCAAGACATAATCGCACGTTCGACTGCCGAATCTTGGACGGTGATGCGTTTCGCTGAGCACGAAACCACCGATGACGACCTCGAATGGCTGATCCGTAAGGACGGTTGCATGCACTGCGAAGACCCGGGCTGCCTTACGGCTTGCCCGAGTCCAGGAGCGATCATCAAGTATGCGAATGGCATCGTCGACTTCAACCAAGACCATTGCATCGGCTGCGGCTACTGCATAACGGGTTGTCCCTTCGACGTGCCACGCATCTCCAAAAAGGATAATAAAGCTTACAAATGCACTCTATGCTCCGACCGAGTAGCCGTGGGTCTTGAGCCTGCCTGCGTGAAGGTTTGCCCGACTGGGGCTATCGTCTTCGGCACCAAGCAGGATATGAAGGATCATGCGGACTGGCGGATTGCCGATCTAAACCGACGTGGCTTTGACAACGCCGGACTATACGACCCTAAAGGCGTGGGCGGAACCCACGTGATGTATGTACTGCACCACGCGGACAAAGCTGGCCTCTATAGCGGCTTACCGCAAAACCCATCCATCAGTCCGATGGTGGGCGCATGGAAAGGCGTAACTAAACCTTTGGCCATGTTGGCTGTGGCAGCCACAGCAATGGCTGGGTTCTTTCACTACATACGGGTCGGGCCTAACCGCGTCGAAGAAGATGAAGTAGTAACCCATGAGGAGTTAGCAGCGGTCGAGCACTATGACCCAGCCGAACGCCGTGACCCTAGCTCTGGAGGAGAGTGACATGAACAAGGACATGAACCAAGACCTTCAGCGCTATAATGCCAACGAACGCTCCAATCACTGGGGTGTTGCGTTGTTATTTATCCTGTCGGCTCTATCGGGTATGGCACTCTTCCATCCAGCGTTGTTCTGGTTGAGCAATCTGTTTGGCGGGGGACCTTGGACGCGCATTCTGCATCCCTTTATTGGGGTGCTAATGTTTATCCTATTCGCCTTAATGGTATGGCGCTTTGCCGGTCGCAACCGGATCAAAGCACACGACCGTCAATGGTTATCGCAGTGGCGCAAAGTGGTCACTAACCATGAAGAAGACTTACCACCGGTAGGCAAGTACAACGCCGGTCAGAAGATTCTATTCTGGGTTCTGGTGATCAGCATGCTGATGTTGCTTGTCAGCGGCGTTGTAATCTGGCGAGAGTATTTCAGCGGTTTCTTCGCAATTGGCATCATCCGTCTTGCCAGTCTGCTGCATGCGTTTTTCGCCTTTGTGATAGTCGCTAGCATCACCGTGCATATCTATGCAGCCATCTGGGTTAAAGGCTCGATGGGAGCCATGCTGTACGGCAAGGTGAGCCGAGCTTGGGCGCGCAAACACCACAGACTGTGGTATGACGAAATGCGCAAGAAAGATCGCTAACCCATACCAGTCAGCACCCTAAAAATCACGGGCTGACTGGTACTTTTGTACAATAGTTGTAATCTCAGGCAGCGCCCTTGTGCGCTGCCTATTTAGTTGTACTCTTGACCTCAACGACGCACATTTAGGCAATCAGGCCTACCTAGACAAGGAACTAGCCGATGTCATCCAAAATTCTTGAGCCTGGGGAGATCGAAAGCGCGGCCATGACGCCGCCCTTTGTGCAAATGCCCCCAGCAGACCTATTTGCCCAACGCGCCACGCGCTTTGATAGCTTATCTGTCGGCCACCCGATGAGTGCTTATCTAAGCCTGCTGGCCAGTATTAGCCGAGCGCAACAAAGCGTGCTTGATGCTCCGCCCAGCCTGCCTGAGCTCAACGCAACGCACCTTAGCGCCGCTTTAGAACATGATATGCCGCCGCTGGCCGTGGATACGTTACTGCACAATAGCGGCTGGCAAACACAACTGGACGCTTGGCTTGAAGCTTTCACCAAACAAAATGAATCACTGCCCGACGCTGTGCAAGCTGCACTGCAACAACTGCGTCAGGCTGATGCCGAGCAGCGCCGTACTTGGGCAACCGCGTTGCTCGGTGGACGCTTTAGCGAAGTACCCGAAGCCTTGGTACCTTTCCTTGGCGCTGCTTTGCAGCTCGCTTGGCGGCACTGGCTTAAAGCAATTGATGTCGAGACCATCCGTGAGCGCGAAGACCAGACCGAGTGCCCCTGTTGCGGCTCATTACCGGTTGCTGGAGTTATCCATCAGCGCCGCCCCATGGATGGTGTGCGCTACCTCGTGTGTTCACTGTGCGCAACTGAATGGCACTATGTACGCCTGAAGTGCAGCCACTGCCGCAGCACCCGCGAACTCGACTATTTACACTTCGACGACAGCCCGCACGGCATCAAAGCTGAAGCGTGCCCCGATTGCCGTACTTATCTAAAGCAGCTGTACTTGGAGATTGCCTCGGACGGCGAAGCAGTAACTGCAGACCTCGCCAGTCTCGATCTCGACATTCGCTTAGCTGAGCAAGACTGGCAACGCCGCACGCCCAATCTACTGCTAGCACCCGGTAGCGAAGGTAGCGAAGGTAGCGAGGAGAAATAAGTCAATGAACGCTGCGCAACAATCGCACCCTCCTTCAGTGGAGCAATGTCTGAATGCGGACGGTATGGCAATCCTGCAAGAGCGCTATGGCCGCTCGTCGCTACGCAAAGTCGTACGTGACTATTTAGCCGAATTGGGAGAAGCCTATCGCCGCAGCGAATTGTTGCCGCAGATTTTGCTAGAAGAGCGATTGGTAGCCGAAGTAGCGATTCGCTTAAAACGCGATCAAACCCCTAATGTGCGGCGCATGTTCAACCTAACGGGTACGGTGCTGCACACTAACTTGGGACGTGCTTTGCTGCCGGAAGAGGCCATCCAAGCCATAACACTGGCAGCGCGTTATCCAACCAATCTAGAATTTGACTTGGCGACGGGCCAGCGCGGTGACCGCGACAGTCTGATCGAGCAGCTGATTTGTCAGCTAACTGGTGCGCAAGCCGCCACCGTAGTCAACAATAACGCGGCGGCTGTGCTCTTGGCGCTAAGCGCCATTGGTGCCGGCCGTGAAGCGGTTATCTCGCGCGGCGAGCTGATCGAGATCGGTGGCTCATTTCGCATTCCCGATATTATGGCCCAAGCTGGAGTAATCCTGCGCGAGGTCGGTACCACCAACCGTACTCACCCCCACGATTACGAAACGGCGATCAATGATCAAACCGGGCTGATCTTGCGGGTCCACCCCAGCAATTATTGTATCGAAGGCTTTACCGCCAGCGTAGCGACCAAACGCTTGGCCGCTATCGCTCACGAAAAAGGTTTACCCCTGCTGGAAGATTTAGGCAGCGGCAGCCTAGTGGATCTGGCCCGCTGGAATCTACCTCGCGAACCACTGGTGCAGGAGTCGCTGGCTGACGGTGCCGATATCGTAACTTTTAGCGGCGACAAACTGCTCGGCGGCCCGCAGGCAGGCATTATTGTTGGGCGGCGCGACCTCATTGATCGTATCAAGGCTCATCCGCTGAAGCGTGCGTTGCGCGTTGAGCGCCTATACCAAGACCCAGATCGATTGTCTGAACGCTTGACCAGCCTGCGACTATTGACCCGATCCGCAGTGGATATCAATGCTCAAGCCCAGCGTCTGGCACCATTAGTGGCCAAACAACTGGGTTCAGGATGGCAGGTGCAAGCGCTGCCGTCTCTCGGCATGATCGGCAGCGGTGCGCAACCGGTCGCCCGACTGGACAGCGCAGCTCTCTGTCTGCGCCCTCAAGGTGCTCGGCGTGAACGTAATCGAGCGCTCACGGCACTAATGGCGGCGTTGCGCAGCCTGCCCGTTCCGGTGGTGGGTCGTCTTGACGACGACGCCCTGTGGCTCGATCTGCGCCAGCTGGATGACGAAACCCTGTTTATCGAACAGCTGTCAGCTCTGCAAGTCACTCCAGCATGATTATCGCTACTGCAGGGCATATCGACCACGGCAAAACTGCCTTGCTGGAAGCGTTAACCGGCCATGCCGGCGATCGCCGCCGTGAGGAACAAGAACGCGGTATCACTATCGATTTGGGTTATCGCTATGCCGATTTGGGCGGCGCAGTAACCTTGGGTTTTATTGACGTGCCAGGCCATGAACGCTTTGTGCATAATATGCTGGCCGGTGCTGCAGGCGTTGATCTAGCGCTGCTGGTGGTAGCGGCAGATGACGGCGTGATGCCGCAGACCCGCGAGCATCTAGCGATACTGGCGCTGTTGGGCATTGCGCGCTTATGGGTGGCGCTGACTAAGTGTGATCGCGTTGATGCGCAGCGCCAAGCTACTGCAAAGGCCGATATACAAGCGCTGTTGGCGTCCGGCCCTTACGCGAACGCGCCCTTATTTAGCCTTGCAAATATAACCGGCGAAGGGATTCCCGTACTGCGTGAGGCGCTGCTTGCAGAGGCCAAAAATATCGCAGAGCATGCCGACACAGGTCATTTTCGTTTGTCTGTGGATCGCGCTTTTAGCGTCTCAGGTGCCGGCGCTGTCGTCACTGGCACCGCGCTGGCCGGACGCGTGGCGGTGGGCGACAGTTTGCTGCTAGCAGATATCAATGGCAGTTATCAGCGCGTACGCGTGCGTGGGCTGCACGCCCAGAATCAGGTTGCCGAGGAGGCGCAAGCAGGCCAGCGCGTGGCGTTGAATCTGGCTGGCGATCGACTCAAAGCCGAGCAGATCCACCGCGGTAACTGGCTGCTGCCCCCTGCATTATTAAACCCCAGCCGCAGGCTGGATATTCAGCTGACCCTACTCGCCACTGCATCTCGACCGCTCGAGCATTGGACGCCGGTGCATGTGCATTTAGGCTCTCAGCGCTTGACCGGTCGCATCGCGCTACTGGAGCACACTCGCCTCTCGCCTGGTGCGAGTGGCTTGGCACAACTGGTACTCGACGGCCACACCAACGCGGTTTACGGTGACCGCGTGGTGTTACGTGACCAATCCGCTTGGCACACCCTTGGTGGCGGCATTGTGCTTGATCCCGCCGCACCAATCCGCCAGCGGCGCACGCCAGAACGCTTGGCTCAATTACAAGCGTTGGCGCTCGGTGGCTTAGAAGCAGCGCTGCCAGTCTTACTCTCAGGTGCCATTAACGGCCTCGCGCCGGACACCCTAGAGCGTCAGTTCAACCGTCCACAAGCAAGCTGGAATCTGCCGCAAGGCACTGTAAGCAAGCACACCTCCAGCGGACTACGCTTGTTCGCTGAGTCCGCTTGGCAACAGCATCGATCAGCGCTGGTCGAGGCGTTAACACGTTTTCATCAAGAGCAACCTGACGAACCTGGGCCAGACCGCAGCCGACTGCGTCGTTACGCACTACCTTATCTGGAGCCTGCGGTATTTAGCGCACTGCTGGATGAAGCCTTGCTGGATACCAGCGTTGCGGCTAGCGGCCCTTGGCTGCATATGCCAGAATATCGTGTGCGTTTAAGCGCTGCGGAAGAAGTGCTAAAAAGCCAACTGTGGCCACATATCGAAGCCGGTGGTATTGATCCGCCTTGGGTGCGTGATCTTGCGCGCCTTGAGAAAGGCGACGAGGCTCAGGTGCGTGCGCTGCTACTGAAACTGGCACGCATGGGACAATTGCATCAGGTGGTACGCGATCTATTTTACTCAGAGTCGGCCATCGAGAAGCTGGCACAGTGCGCAATAACTCTGGTAGAAAATGACAATACTCTGGAAGTGGTAGGGTTTCGTGATGCGCTGGGGTTGGGGCGCAAACGCTGTGTGCAACTACTGGAATACCTCGATCGCCTCGGCGTAACACGGCGCTTTGCTAATCAACGGCGAGTGCGCGAAGAAAGTAGCATGGTTTTGCGCATCAAAACACGTTAATGTATAGGGCTTACGGAGGGCAATCATATCCGGTGGTGTGGCCGGACTTCAAATCCGGTTAGGGACGGCATCCGTTCCTGGGTGGGTTCGACTCCCACTGCCCTCCGCCACTACGTAATACTTAGTCCTTTGCTGTTTAGTTTTTCAACTTCAGCGCCTGAACACTTTCATCACCCGGATCAAAACCATCTTGTTGCGCTTGCTCAACAAAAGCTGTGCGCACATGTTCACCGCGTAATAAGTGCGCTCGAGCGCTTTCCCAATCATCGGGACGCAGTCGAATCATCCAACCTTCGCCATAACAATCTCGATTAATCAACACCGGACGTCGCTGCAGCTGATCGTTGTGTGCCACCACAGTGCCAGCAATCGGGCTTTTTGCCGAAGCAGCCGCCTTGGCAAACTCCACAACACCCAAGCTACGATCAACATCGATATGCAGGCCAACCCGTTTAGGGGTAAAAGCGAAAATATCACCAAATAAAGCGACGCCGTAATCGGTTAATCCCAGCGTCACTTCACCATCAGCTTCTTCACGTAGCCACATACTATGCTCAGGTGCGTACCAGAGCTCAGCTGGGAAGGTCATGCCATCGAGAATCATAATGAAAGCACCCGTTCGTATTCGAGAATCATCGTTGCCAATTCGCCACCGCTACCATAATCATCCACCTCATCAATCAGCATCTGTTCTTCAGGATGCGCCTGCCCCGGCACTGGCGGTTTGCGGCACAGCAGTAAACGCGCACCCACCTGCTTAGCCTGACGAATAAAATGAATAACTGGCGCACCGTTTGCCTCAGGAAATACCGATTCCGCCACGCCAGGACGCGCAAAATCAGCCGCTTCACCGGTGAGGTAAAGCGTAACCTCAGCATCCATACACGCCAGCAGAGTGGCGATATGAAAAGGCGCAGCACAACGTGCCGGCGTGCTAGGGCCACTGGTCACTAGAATCAAAACGCGCTGAGGCGATACTGCAGTCACAGAGACCTCCTAAAGGATCGGTGCAAGGCATAACACAGCGGACCCAGAGTAGCAGTTACTAAGCCCGCCGCTGGGCCGCTTTGGCGATAATTCAGCATAGATAAGATTGCGTAGCAATGCCACTGTGCTTAGCTTTTTCAGTAATGAGTCACTTTACAGCTGCAAACGATCATATACGTGCAGTAAACAGCTCTGTAACCCGGCAAAGAAAAGCGCTGAATTATTATCTGCCGATCCGCACTATAGATATAAAGATGCCGTTTCCCTCCTTGCGCCCGCCTCATGTATGCTAGGCAGATATTTTTCATGGCTGCGCTGCGG
>CAJDWG010000054.1_pt1 | contig 16783 bp, 20 predicted proteins | sample 7391571 | NCBI WGS metagenome assembly CAJDWG01 (sample SAMEA7055722, study PRJEB34461) | soil metagenome | biome: terrestrial ecosystem; feature: Peninsula; material: soil | place: Antarctica | collected 2016
TAGTAATTCATAGCTTATGTGACTTAATCGACCACCAACTGTTTGGGAGCGAAGAATGATTCGTAAAATCCTTGCAATCACTCTTATGGGTGTAATGCTAACTGCCTGCGGTGCACGCAGCTTCGGCAATAAAATTGATGACCAATTTATTGCTCCAGAAGTCAGCCGCGCTATTAAAGATGCGCATATTGACCTTTCTACAACCACTTCACGCATTGTTGTTACCAGCTATAACGGTATCGTTTTAGTCGCTGGCCAAACACCGCGCGCAGAACTTAAAGAATTAGCAGGAAAAGCAGCTAATTCAGTGCCTAGCGCCAAAAAGATCTATAACGAGCTGCAAATCGCCACACCAACCTCTGGCATGGTGCGCAGTAATGACGCTTTACTGACTACTAATATCAAAACACGCATGGTGTCTTATAATGATGTGCCTGCATCCAAGGTCAAAATTGTGACAGAAAATGGTGTCGTTTACCTACTCGGCATCATTAGCCGCGCAGAAGCAAACCGCGCAACAGCTGTAGCGCAAGAAGTAAGTGGTGTGCAGAAAATTGTGCGCCTGTTCGAATATATCGATTAATCTGCATTGTACAGACCTATCAAGGCGCTTATCTAAAGTTCTTTACAACACTGACTGCAGCATTGGAGTTCGCAGCAGTCAGTGCTATAAAAGAATCAAACTATTTTATAATACGTAGACTCGGACGCCCTGGGGTTAGTGGTTTAGGCGGTTCATCATTAGGATCTAAATCAGCAGCCGAATCAGTATCAACCACACTTAGCACTGTAGGCTGCTCCTCAGCCTCGCTACCATCCTCTTCGAATGCTTCATCATCATCGTTAAGCAAATCTGAATGCGCATCAAAGAACATGCCACGCCCATTTTCACGCGCATAAATTGCCAAGATAGCATCAATCGGCACATACAACGAAAATGGTGAGCCTGAGAAAAGAGCTTCAAAACTCACAGCCTGATTATCAATTTCAAAATAACGCACCGCTGCAGGCGCAGTATTGAGGACAATTTGCCCATCCTCTGCATGCCCTGGCGGTACTTTCACTTGAGGATAATTTACATCAACTAATATATATGGCGTGCACTCATTATCTACAATCCATTCATGCAGTGCGCGTAATATATAAGGACGACTGGAGTTCATGATTAACTTCTCCCTTAAGGGCGCATTAGACGCTCAGCGTCAGACAGGCTCGCTTGGAAGGCATCTCGCGCAAAGTTTCGATCCATGTATTCAATTAGCGGTTGTGCAGCTTTGGGCAATTCAATACCTAGGGCGGGCAAACGCCACAAGATCGGCAATAAGTAGCAGTCCACTAAACTGAACTCATCACTCATAAAAAATCTCATGCTAGCAAACACTGGCGCTACACCTGTGAGGCTTTCACGCAATTCTTTACGCGCTTTAGTACGCGCTGTCTCTTTAGTTTTCTTATCAAGAATTAAATCAGCTTGCGCACACCAATCACGCTGTACGCGATATGACAGCATGCGTGTATTCGCTCGAGCGACTGGATACACTGGCAATAGCGGCGGGTGTGGATAGCGCTCATCGAGATATTCAAGTATGACAGTTGAATCGTATAGAGCTAAGTCACGATCAACGAGAGTAGGTACTGTACCGTAGGGGTTAACCTCAGCTAGATACTCTGGGCACTCACCATTTACTACGTCCATGATTTCAGCAGTTACTGCTTTCTCCGCCAAAACCAAGCGCACACGGTGCGAATATTGGCATGTAGGATCAGAATAACAGCCCAACTTATTGGGGGCAGACATACTTCCCTCCTCCACTATAAATATACATAAAGCACAAAAACGCACGCGCCCATTAGGGCGCGTGCGTCACTCGGTTGCTACTATTTTGTGTGTCAATGCACATCTTTCCAGTATTCACGCTTCAAGAAGTAAGCGAATACAAAGAAGAAAGCAAGGAACAACAAGACATACATTCCGATACGCTGGCTCTTAAGCTTAACAGGATTAGCAGAGTATTCGAGGAAAGTCACAAGATTTTTAATTTTCTCGTCAAATTCCGCTTCACTCAACGTACCTGTGTTAGGCACAACAGTTAGCTGATCACAAGACTCTTGAGTAACTGGCGTACCAGTTAACGGATCAAATACTTTCTTTCCGTTTTCCTCAATTTGTACTTGTTTACAACCAATCTGTTGACGACCTTGCAAGCCAACTAAAACGTTAGGCATACCCACTAATGGGAATACCTTGTTGTTGACGCCGTAAGGACGCGATGGATCTTCATAGAAGGTACGCATATAGGTGTATAACCAATCACCACCACGTACGCGGGCAACCAAAGTCAGGTCGGGTGGCGCAGCACCAAACCAAGCTTTAGCATCAGCGTCCTTCATACTGGACTTCATATGATCGCCAAACTTAGCATCAGTTAACACTAAGTTATCCATCATAAGCTGCTCACTGATACCTAAATCAGTTGCAACACGCTCATAGCGCTGAAACTTCGCACCATGACAACCCATGCAATAGTTCACAAAGGTTTTTGCACCATCTTGCATAGCAGCTTTGTCAGTCAAATCAATTGACACTTTATCCAAAGGATAAGCGCCGCCAGCAGCAAAACCAAACATAGGTAATGCAGCTAAAAGTAATGCAACAATTTGCTTTTTCATTAGCCAGTCACCCTTTCCGGAACCGGTTTAGTCTTCTCCATTCTGGTATAGAAAGGCATCAGAAGGAAGTAAGCGAAGTAAAGAGTAGTACAGATTCGTGCAACCAATGTGCGCTCAGGCGTTGGTGCTAATACACCTAACACACCAAGAATCACAAAGCTGATACAGAATACTACCAACCAAATTTTGCTCATCCAGCCTTTGTAACGCATGGATTTAACCGGGCTACGGTCTAACCAAGGCAATACAAACAACACTGCAATCGCACCACCCATCGCTATAACACCTAACAATTTATCAGGCACGGCACGCAAAATTGCGTAGAACGGAGTGAAGTACCAAACTGGAGCAATATGGTCAGGCGTTTTTAAACCGTTTGCTGGTTCAAAGTTCGGCTTTTCAAGGAAGTATCCACCCATCTCTGGGAAGAAGAACACAATAAAGCAGAACACGAACAAGAAGACGATAACACCTACAATATCTTTAACTGTGTAGTACGGATGAAAAGGAATACCATCTAAAGGAATACCATTTTCATCTTTATACTTTTTGATATCAACGCCATCTGGGTTGTTAGAACCAACTTCGTGTAGTGCCAAGATGTGTAAAACAACCAGCGCTAGCAAAACAATCGGTACAGCAACAACGTGCAAAGCGAAGAAGCGGTTCAGCGTGATACCTGAAATCAGATAGTCACCACGGATCCACTCAGTCAGATCAGCACCAATCACTGGAATCGCACCAAACAGTGAAATAATCACCTGTGCGCCCCAATATGACATCTGTCCCCATGGCAGCAAGTAGCCCATGAACGCCTCAGCCATCAGTGCTAAGTAAATTAGCATACCGAAGACCCAAACCAACTCACGAGGCTTCTGGTAAGAGCCATAGAGCAAGCCACGGAACATGTGCATATAAACTACGATAAAGAACGCTGATGCACCCGTAGAGTGCAGGTAGCGCAATATCCAGCCGTATTCCACATCACGCATGATGTATTCAACAGACGCGAATGCACCTTCAGCTGAAGGCTCGTAGCTCATCGTCAACCAAACACCTGTTAGCAACTGGTTTACCAGTACTAAAAGAGCCAGCGACCCAAAGAAGTAATAAAAGTTAAAGTTTTTTGGTGCGTAGTATTTAGATAAATGATCTTCCCACATTTTTGTGGCAGGAAAACGAGCATCAACCCACTCCATAAACTTGCTCATCAGACAGTCTCCTCATCAATACCAATAATGACGACACTATCCGTCTCATAAGAGTGCGGTGGCACTGGTAAGTTGAGCGGTGCTGGCTGAGACTTATACACACGGCCAGCAAGGTCGTAACGCGAGCCATGACACGCGCAGAAATATCCACCCACCCACTCAGGCCCTAAGTCAGCAGGAGCGACTTCTGGTCTAAAGGTTGGAGCACAACCTAGGTGTGTACATACGCCTAGAACAATCAGTAGCTCAGGCTTAATTGAGCGTTCTGCATGATCAACATAGGCTGGTTGATCAGATTCTTTTGACTCCGGATCAGCAAGTTCAGCTTGAATCTTATTCAAACCTTCCATAATTTCCGGTGTACGGTGCAGAATAAATACCGGCTGACCGCGCCACTCAGCAACAATCTGCTGGCCTGGATCAATCTTACCAATATTAACTCGCACCGGTGCTCCCGCGGCTTTCGCCTTAGCACTGGGGGCCCAAGACCCCAGAAACGGGATCGCAGCCCCTGCCGCTCCAGCTGCACCCACCACAGAGGTGGCTGCCACTAGAAAGCGACGTCGGCCCGCATTCACGCCGTCATTGCTCATTAAGTCGTCTCCCATCAGCTATTGTGGCCTGTTGTCAGGCCTTGTAATAAGAAAAAAGCTACTTATATTCTTGAGTGTAACAAATGGTAAAGAAAAGGTGTCTTCTTGACAAGTTTATCGCACATCACATTTTCCCAATAGCCTGCCAAACCACAAACAGCAAGCTAGCGACAATTTGCCGCAGATCGAAACATATACAAAAAACGCCCTGATTCCTTGCGGAAACGGGCGTTTTTCTGCAGCAAGTATCCGATCAGCGCTTAGAGTACTGAGGACGCTTACGTGCTTTACGTAGACCGACTTTCTTACGTTCAACTTCCATCAGGGCACGAGTAATGCCGTGACGAATTGCACCAGCTTGACCGCTTGAACCACCACCAGCAACTGTGATCATCACGTCAAACTTTTCTAGATTTTCTGTTAACTCAAGTGGCTGACGAACCATCATTCGTGCAGTTTCACGTGGGAAAAAATCATCCAGAGTGCGGTTGTTAATAGAAATGCTGCCTGTACCCGGACGTAAAAAAACGCGTGCGGTTGCAGTCTTGCGACGGCCAGTGCCGTAATTTTGAGTCGCCGACATAATCAACTATCCCGTTAAATCTTAAGTTCTTGGGGCTGCTGTGCAGCGTGCGGGTGGTTAGTACCTGCATACACTTTCAGCTTGCGATACATGTCGCGGCCCAGCGGATTTCTTGGAAGCATACCTTTAACGGCTGCTTCTAGAACACGTTCAGGTGCTTTGGCAATCAATTTCTCAAAGCTAATTTCCTTTATACCACCAGGGAAACCAGTGTGTGAGTAATAGATTTTATCTGATGTTTTATTACCAGTGACACGAACCTGCTCAGCATTAATAACAACGATGTAATCGCCAGTATCAACGTGCGGAGTATACTCAGGCTTGTGCTTACCGCGCAAACGGCTAGCAATCTCAGTGGCCAAACGACCCAGAGTCTGGCCTGCAGCGTCGACGACATACCAGTCGCGCTGAACAGTTTCATTTTTTGCTGTAAAAGTTTTCATTCGCTATGGCCTCAGGGCCGCCTTTAAAATAGACGGCAAATCCTAATGAATAGTATTGTCTTTGACAAGTCAAAGTAAGCTCATATGACAGACGCTACTTCGGGGGCTCGGGTCTATCACGTCTGCTATGGCTCTAAATTCGGCAAATCTGCATCGTTTACCTTCTCTCTTGCATTGGGCTAGGCATTACCCACAAAAGAGCGCGTAATTATGACTGTTAGCAGGGAAAAAGCAACCGCTTAATCACTATCTATGCCATTACAACCAAATTTATTTACTGAGAAACGTCGATAAGCACATATTATAACTGTAGTAACACGATGATAAACAGTAAAATGCTCAGTCAGCTAGCATTCCAAGTCGCGCATGGGTCTATAATGAGGTGGCACGCACTTGTGGAGCCGTCATGTATATTCCGCCGTTATTTTCTGCTTTACGCGAAGCCTTTGCTTCCGGCTATACCCTCAAAACTTTGCGCAGTGACCTCGGCGCTGGTTTAACGCTTGGCATTATCGCCATACCACTTGCCATGGCATTGGCAATTGCTGTGGGTGTCCCACCGCAACATGGTCTTTACACCGTACTTATTGGTGGCTCGATCATCGCGCTAACAGGTGGCTCACGCTTTAACGTCTCAGGGCCTACTGCAGCATTTGTGGTGATTTTATTACCTATCACGCAACAGTTTGGTCTTGGCGGCTTATTATTATGCACCGCTATGGCTGGGGTTATTTTAATTAGCATGGCTTTTTTACGGGCGGGAGCGTTACTTCAATTTATCCCCTACCCCGTGACACTAGGCTTTACTGCTGGTATCGGCATAGTCATTGCCACCTTGCAGATCAAAGATGCTTTTGGCCTAGAGAACATCAAGCCTGCAGCCAACTACGTTGAGCAATTTGGCGCACTCGTGAACGCCTTACCCACTATTCATCTAGGCGATACCTTAGTGGCAGCTGCCACATTGGCAGTACTGATTATCTGGCCACGTTTCGTACCTAAAATCCCCGGCCACTTAGTAGCATTAACGGTTGGCAGCTTTATTGGCCTTGCTTTAAATAATGCCGATATCGCCGTAGCCACACTAGGCGACCGCTTTAGCTACATCGTAGATGGCATTGAGCACCCTGGTATCCCACCCTTCCTACCCTCATTTCTCTGGCCTTGGGAGATCCCTGGCCCTGACGGCAAGCCTCTAGTATTGTCATTTGAGCTGTTTAGACAGTTACTGGCGCCAGCCTTTGCAATTGCCATGCTTGGCGCAATTGAATCATTGCTTTGCGCCGTTGTTGCTGACGGTATGGCAGGCACAAAACACGATCCCAATGGCGAGCTACTCGGCCAAGGTATCGGTAATATTCTTGCACCTATGTTTGGTGGGATTACTGCAACAGCTGCCATTGCACGCAGTGCAGCCAACGTCCGTGCCGGCGCTTACTCACCGATCGCGGCAATCACCCACGCGGGTGTTGTGCTGTTAGCGATGTTGTTTTTAGCCCCTTTATTCAGTCATTTACCCATGGCCGCTCTAGCAGCACTCTTGCTGATGGTGGCTTGGAATATGAGCGAACCTAAGCACGTAATACATACCTTACGCATTGCTCCACGTAATGATGTGCTGGTGCTATTAACCTGCCTATCGTTGACCGTACTGTTCGATATGGTGCTCGCTGTCGGTGTTGGCTTGTTACTGGCTGCTGGGTTATTTATTAAGAGCATGAGCGATTTAACCGACACAGCTAACGTGCCAAGCAACGAGCATGAGATCCCTGACCTGCCAGATTCGGTCACAGTCTATGCGATTCGTGGCCCATTATTTTTTGGTGCTGCGGAAAAAGCCTTAAGCATTCTGCGCAAATTTAACCCAGAGATCCGCGTGGTAATTATTGATATGCGCGCAGTACCCATGCTGGATATGACGGCATTAGCTGCGCTCAGCAATGTGCTGATTGATTACCAAAAAAATGATATTGGTATCATCTTCTTAGGCGTATCCGCCAAGGTTCGCCATAAAATGCGCCGTGCTGGCATTAGCTTAGCCAATAACAAACTGGCTTATGTGAGCAGCCCAACCATGGCTCAAGTTCGAGCACTGGCTTGGCTTGAACCAGAGGACGCAGAACAAGATAATGACAATTCAGTAGATGAATCGCCAAGCACAGCGCCTTAACTCACTCAATGGGTGCCTACAGCACCCTTTACATTCATGGTAAACTTGAATTTATGAATACATACACTTCTCGCCCTGCTGTGCTGTGCCTCTCAGGTCACGACCCCGTTGGTGGTGCTGGCTTGCAAGCGGATATCGAAGCGCTAATTGCACAGAACTGTCATGCAACACCTGTGATTACAGCGCTTACCATTCAAGACACTGTGAATGTCAGTGATTTTAAAATTCTTGATCACGACTGGGTGATTGCTCAGGCTCAGGCTATTTTGCAAGACATGCCCGTTTCTGCAATTAAACTGGGCATGCTGGGCTCACTTGAGATGGTTGATACCGTTGCGCAAATCATCCAGCAACTGCCTGACACACCTTTTGTATGTGATCCTGTGCTGCGCGCAGGCGGCGGCGGTGCGCTGGGTAAAGATGAAGTGGGCTATGCATTACGTACCAAACTGATGCCCTTGGCCACTATTGTTACGCCAAACCTGCCAGAAGCACAGATTCTTGCTGAGCTACCTAATGGCACAGCTGATGAATGCGCAGTAGTACTGCTCAAGCACTGCGAAAACTTGCTGATTACTGGTGGTCATGGTGATGAGCATCAAGTTCATAACCGTTTATATTGTGCCGATGGCAGTACTCATACCTTTACTTGCGCGCGCTTACCTGGTGAATACCATGGTTCTGGCTGCACCTTAGCCAGTGCACTTGCGGGTCGCTTAGCGTTGGGTCAAGAGTTAGTCAGTGCGGTTGAGTTTGCACTGAACTACACATGGCGCACTTTACGCGACGCAGAAGCACCAGGCCGTGGCCAATATATTCCACGCCGCTTGCCTTTGGATTTTTGCCGCCCATGAGCACAAAAATCGAATTACTTCGTGGCTTATATGCCATCACTGACTCAGTACTATTAGCTGACAGTCGCATGCTGACCTACTGTGAAGCTGCGCTACGTGGTGGTGTAAAAATCTTACAATACCGTGATAAATCAACGGATACAGGCAAACGCTTGATAGAAGCTCAAGCACTGCAAACACTGTGTAAAGCTTATAACGCGCGACTGATTATCAATGATGATTTTAATTTGGCCGCACAGATCGGTGCAGATCTGCATCTCGGTCAAACAGACGGCAACCTACTCGATGCACGTCAGCTACTTGGTCCTGATGCCATTATCGGTGCCACCTGCCACGCGCAGTTCGAGTTAGCCGAGCAAGCGGTCGCGCAAGGTGCTGACTATATCGCTTTCGGTCGTTTTTATGACTCACAGACCAAGCCTGGTAGCGTCTTAGCCAGCACCGAACTGCTTACACAAGCACAGCAACTTAAGTGCCCAATAGTAGCAATTGGTGGTATTACTCTAGAAAATGCTCGCATATTAATTGAACATGGCGCAGATATGCTTGCCGTGATTCATGGACTATTTGCAGCAGACTCACCCGCTGCAGTTGAACAACGTGTGCGTGCTTTTAGCGCACTTTTTACTGATTAATTTTTGCAGCGACAGGCTCACTGCTTTTCTTAGATGAGGTTTTTAATGTCACGCTCAGCATCTCTGTTTGAACAAGCCCAGCAGCATATTCCAGGTGGCGTCAACTCGCCCGTACGCGCTTTCGCAGGCGTCGGTGGTACACCGTTATTCTTTAAGCATGCTAAAGGTGCTTATATTGTCGATGAAGACGATAAGCATTATGTGGATTATGTCGGCTCATGGGGTCCAATGATTCTTGGCCACAGCCACCCAGACGTGCTCGATGCAGTACGCAATCAGTTAGAACACGGCTTATCTTACGGTGCTCCAACAGCTCTAGAAGTGGAAATGGCTGACTTAGTCTGCGGCCTAGTACCTTCCATGGATATGGTACGCATGACCAGTTCCGGTACCGAAGCCACCATGAGCGCGATTCGTTTAGCGCGTGGTTACACCGGGCGCGACAGTATTATTAAGTTTGAAGGCTGCTACCACGGTCACTCCGACAGCTTATTAGTTAAAGCAGGTTCTGGCGCATTAACCCTAGGCGTACCAAGCTCACCAGGCGTTCCTGCAGCTTTCGCTAAGCACACCATTACCCTGCCCTTTAACGATACTGATGCAGTTGCAGCTTATCTTGCTGAACATGGCGAAGAGATTGCCTGCATTATTGTTGAGCCCGTCGCTGGTAATATGAACTGCGTGCCACCTGTACCAGACTTTCTCGAAGGCTTGCGTGAGCAGTGTGACAAACACGGTGTAGTGCTGATTTTTGACGAGGTCATGACCGGCTTCCGCGTGGCATTGGGCGGCGCACAAGCGTTCTACAAGGTAAAGCCTGACTTATCGACCTTCGGTAAAATCATCGGTGGCGGTATGCCAGTCGGTTGCTTTGGCGGCAGCAAAGAAATAATGTCGCACATTGCACCGTTAGGTCCTGTGTATCAAGCCGGTACTTTGTCAGGTAACCCACTGGCAATGGCAGCAGGTTTAACCACGTTAAAACTGATCAGTCGCCCTGGTTTTCACGATGAGCTCACTGACTACACCTCGCGCATGCTCAAAGGCCTGCAGGAACGTGCCGATGCAGCCGGCATTCCATTTACCACCACGCAAGCCGGTGGCATGTTTGGCCTGTACTTTACTGAACGTAAAAACATTACGAGCTTTGAGGATGCAACCAGCAGCAACATTGAACACTTCAAACAGTTCTTCCACTTGATGCTGGAAGGCGGTGTGTATTTAGCACCAAGCGCCTTTGAAGCAGGCTTTACTTCAATTGCACTGGGCGATGCTGAATTAAAAACCACTCTCGATGCAGCAGAAAAAGCCTTTGCAAAAATGAAAGGCTAATTGCTCTCTGAGATATAAAAACGCCCGTTAATTCGGGCGTTTTTGATTGTGCTGAAACTATGTATTTGAGCGTACGAAGTAATCTGGAGATATATGCGTGAGTCGTACTGCGCTATTGCTGTTTTTTCGTCGACGAACCCATCTTGGGTTCAACTCCGGCGTTGCGCCATCCATGGCTTCGCTTGTCACAACAACAGCTCAGCACCCATTGATTATTTGTATGGTTTGCACTTATGTAAGATAAACGACTGAGACAGCAATCAACCTACAAACACAACAGCTCAACAAACCAAGATTTCTAATTTCGCAGCTTGAGCATCTAGCACCTGCTCTATGCTCTATGCTCTATGCTCTATGCTCTATGCTCTATGCTCTAAAAAAGCATGCTAAAGACCTGCCAACAACATCAATTGTCAAAAAGTATCTTGCTAGTGACGCGACAAGTGTAGCCATGGATGGCGAAACGCCCGAATTAGGCCAGGATGGCCCGTTGAAGGAAAGCGTCACTAGCGAGACACGCCATGCCCCAATCTCGCCAGCACTTTAGCAATACTCAAAACCATTACTCAGCAAACCGCTTAATCAAGTCTGGCAACTGCGAGATCTGGCTCACCTGCGCATCAGGCTCACGCTCACCTGTCCAAGCATGACCTTCTGGATTAAACCAAATCGTGCGCATACCCACTTGCTGAGCACCAAACACATCATCATGTGGGTGATCACCAATATGAATACTGTGCCCCGGTTTAACTTGCGCACGGGCTAAAGCAGCTAAGAACACTTGCGGCTCAGGCTTAGCCACACCCAGCATATCTGCATTTAAAGCAAAGGAAAAATACTCACCTAGCCCCACTCGACGCACATCTGCATTGCCATTACTCAACGCACCCAGCATATAATCACGACGTAACTGCTCCAGCGTAGGCAATACATCAGCAAACAACTCAACATTCTGTCGCGCAGCTAAAAACACTTGGAAAGCTTGCTCCGCTGTCTCTTGCGCTTCGCTTGGAGCATAACCCGACTGCAATAAAGCTCGTAATAACACCTGATAACGCAATTCACTGACACGTCGATCAAGCATAGGTTGCTGCTCTACAACTTCCCTGCGCAACTGCTGCAAACGCTCTGGAGTTAGCACCTCTAAACGTGCAGCATTATCTGCCAACCAAGCACGCAAGGTATTATCCGCAGCAACAATAACTGGCTGCACCGACCACAGCGTATCATCCAAATCAAAGGTAACTAAACGAATACTCATTCTGTTGGCTTCCGCTTTGCTCGTGGATGCGCCTGGTCATAGACTTGCGCTAAATGTTGAAAGTCCAGATGGGTATAAATTTGCGTAGTACTGATATCCGCATGACCAAGCAACTCTTGCACCGCGCGCAAGTCATGGGATGACTCAAGTATATGGCTAGCAAAAGAGTGCCTTAGCATATGCGGATGCAGATGCTGGCCCAAATTCCGCACACCGGCTTGACGCACCCGCTCACGTACCAACTGTGGACTCATACGCCGACCACGCACACCGATAAACAAAGCCTGTTCATCAGACTTAACCTGCCTATGCACCGTCAGCCAGTGCTGCACCGCAGCCACCGCTTTGCTGCCCACAGGGAGCATGCGCTGCTTATTACCTTTACCCAGAACTAGCACTAAACCTTGCGTCAAATCGATATCAGCGATATTTAAACCAACCAACTCAGACAAACGCAAACCAGAGGAATAGAGCAATTCTAAAATAGCGTGATCACGACAGGCAGAAAAATCATCAGCAGCGACTGGGTTATCCAGCAATTGTTGCGCACGATCGACATCCAGCACCTTAGGCAACTTACGCGGCCCTTTCGGCGGGCGAATACCTGCTGCTGGGTCATGGTTGCACACACCCGCGCGCTGCAGATAATAAACGCGCAATGCTGCGACCCGCCAAACCGCCATGATGCAGCTCAGCTACTAACTGACGCACATGTGCGACCTGCAGATCACTCCAGCTATCAATTTGCTGCTGTTTGGCAAACTCGATAACTTTGGTTAAATCACTACGATAGGCACTTAAAGTATGAGCCGACACTTGACGCTCCACCTGCAAATACTCAGTGAAGGCAACAAGCTCAGCAGGCATAGCAGACATTTATTTCACCGCGTGCAATGACGCCAGCATGCTCGGTAGCACCCGCGCTAACACATCCGCAAGATAGGTTAAAAACAGCGTATCAAGAGAGTTGCTGTAGTGTTGCTGATCCGCACTAGCAACCGCCAGCACACCATGGATACCCTGATGACCTAAAGCAACGACGGCGGCTGATTTAATCTGCTCGGTTTGCTCTTTACCAAACAAAAATTCAAGTTCTTTAGGCCGCAATACGCCACAAAATGCCTTACCGCCGACCAATAAACCACCAATATTCTGCTGCGCAGATTTGTGAGTTGTACTGCGACCCACACTGAGTTGCTTATCACTGAACAAGGTTAAGCTGGCAAAGGAGACTTTAAAGGAATGACGTAAGCTATCATCGACCACGCCCACCAGTTCATCTAGTGTTTGCGCCTCTAGAATCTCTAAGGTCAGGCATCGAACTTTATCAAACAGACGATCATTATCGCGTGCTACGTCCATTAAGTGCGTTAAACGACTACGCAAATCTGTATTACGCTCACGCAACACCAACATCTGACGCTCAACTAAAGAGATTGCACTACCGCGCACATGAGGAATTTGCATCTGTGTCAGCAGTTCATCCTGCTCAAAGAAAAAGCCAGGATGAACTTTTAAGTAAGCAGCGACCTGATCAGCCGAAAGGGCCGTCATTGGTTTTTCAGGATTACTCATAAGCGAATCTGACCTTCATAAACACGAGTCGCAGAACCCGTAAATTGCACATATTGGTTATCGTTAGACCACTGCAACCACGCCCTAACTTTGCTATTAGCCAACTCAATATGCACTTGTTGGTTAACCCTTCCCTGATCAATCGCAGCAACTGCAACCGCCGATAGACAGAGATGAAAACTATCAATCACACCATGCCCCAACTTCCAACTCAGCACAGTTACATTATTACTGTCTTGCACTTGCACAGCACTGATCGTAGTACCGCGCGGTAAACGCGTATGTTGCTCAAGCTGAGCAGCTAATTCAGCCATTGGCACCTGTGTCACATCAGCAACATGCAATACAGCATGCAAGCCATTGAGTGAGAGCATAGTAAAACTAGTATCGAGCAACCATGGTGAGTGCGCCTGCGTTTGGATAAAACCATTGGGCAAAACAACACGTTCTACCAAAGCTTCTGGTAATTCTAGCGGCACCGACACCGAACCATCAGCGTGCACCTCGACATCAATCACTGCATGGCGCAACTCAACACGCATCTGCGCTTTAGAAATCAGACGCCGATCGGCAACTAAACGCGCCACGCAACATAAATCACTGGCGAGCCAATCAACCTCGGCACCGTTGTCATCAAAGACACGACAACTAAAATCCACATCCGGCTGCTGCGGCACCTCAATTAAGGCCAGACGCCGAAACCCAACACCGGTGCGTCGATCACTCCAAGTCCGTATCTGCTGCGGTTGGATATAGGCATACTGACTGATTAAGTCGAGCACCATTAAGTCATTGCCCAAGCCATGCATTTTGGTAAAACGCAAAAGCATACTAAGACTCCGGCAGTAAGCTTTCGTGAGCGTAGAGTTCTTCTATAGTTTCACGACGACCGCGGCTGTTGTAATTGGAACTCATCACAAAACCGTATGCACCGGCTGAGCAGAGCGCCAGCAAATCACCTTCAGCTAAGGCCAAGTCACGCTCTTTAGCTAAGAAGTCGCCAGTCTCACAGACAGGGCCAACGATATCGTAACAATGGGTCGCCCCGGTACGCGGCTGCACGGCCTGCACATCCATCCACGCTTGATACAGCGCCGGACGCAGCATGTCATTCATAGCCGCATCGACAATGGCAAAATCTTTATATTCAGTGTGCTTAAGGTACTCAACTTGGGTGAGCAACACACCCGCATTGGCCACAATATAGCGACCTGGCTCAAAAACCAAAGCCAAATCACGACCAGCAATGCGTTCACGTACAGCGGCCATATATTCACCGGCACATGGCGGTTGCTCATCTTGATAACGCACACCTAGACCACCACCGAGATCCAAGTGGTGAATGACGATACCATGCTCTGCCAAGCGGTCAACCAGAACTAAGACACGGTCTAACGCATCTAAAAACGGCTCAAGCGTGGTCAGTTGCGAACCTATATGACAATCAACACCTTTGATTTCAATATGACTCAAAGTCGCCGCATGCTGATACACCGACTCAGCGATATTGATATCAATACCAAACTTATTATCTTTTAAGCCCGTAGAAATATACGGGTGAGTACCCGCATCCACATCCGGATTCACGCGCAACGATATGGGAGCGATAACACCCATCTGCGCAGCAACATCTTGCAGACGATCTAACTCATCGACCGATTCAACGTTAAAGCAATGCACGCCGACTTCGAGTGCGCGCTGCATTTCTTCGCGAGTTTTGCCCACAAACACAGCAATATTAGAGTTCGCTTTAACCGCAAAACACACTAAATGCTCAACACCTTGTAAACCATCAGTGTAGCTGCGGTATTGTGCTTCAATATGTGCACGTGAATAAACATAAGTCGGTGTGCCAAACTGCTTAGCAATCGCTGTTAACGCAACATTTTCTGCGTGCAGCTCACCCTGTTGATATGTAAACGCTTGCATACTCACCCCCATTAAAGTTCGTAACGATCTTTACGATGCTCATGAGCGGCTTTTTCATCATCAGGATGATACAGCGGACCTTTTTGGCCGCAGGCTGTTAGGCCCAGCAATACAACAGACAACATAAGAAATGGAAGCATAATGCGCTTCATAATAAACCCTTTGTCAAAACTATGAATGCATTGAGTATACCGACCCCTCATAATCTTGCCTATGCGCAGAATAGGCTGTGACACTAGGATAGTCGTGAAAAAGACGTATTATTGTCTATCTCCTACAGCTAGCTTTATTTGCACACCTGATTTAGCCGTTAGAAAACATAAAGGAGCTCTCAATGAGCCTAAGTAATAGCCAGTTTCATGACCTTGTTGATACTACACAAAGAAACCTTGAAGACATTATTGATAATGGCGATGCTGATATTGATATCGAAAACAGTGCAGGAATTTTGACCCTGACCTTTGAAAACCAACACCAGCTGATTCTAAGCCGCCAAGAACCACTCAAACAGTTATGGCTGGCAGACCGCACCGGTGGTTTTCATTTTGATTACGATAGCGAGCAGGCAACTTGGCACTGTGCCGGTACACAAAAAACACTCGCAAAAATGCTGAACACAATTTTACTGGCGCATACTCAAGAAGATTTTGATTTAAGCAGCCTGTAAAAACCATTAAAAAAGGGGCTCAGTTATAAACTGATAGCCCCTTTTTTAATATGCAGCACAACAGTATAAAAAATCGCTTACTCAACTGCTAAAACAGTTAACACCGCCTGCGCATGTGCTGCTGTCTCAAGACCTAAACTGGTCAAATAGCCGCCGTCATCTTGACTGATTAAACCTTTTTCAAACAAACGCTGTGCAGCGGCAACACGCTCAGCACCAGCACTGCTATGTACCTTAAGGCCTTCTTGTGTACTGTCTAAGTTGTATAAGCATAAAACTTCAAGTTCCGCGACGATCTCAGAATTCCAAGACATAATGTATTCCGCCTATTGATTAGGTAATAAAGGACTTGTGTAACAACTACCCTGCACCTTAAGGCGCATCAGGCAGCTGCGGTAATGTACGTAATGCGCTTTCATAAGCAACCATATCAAAGGGCTGATCTGCCTCTAACATTACGCTAATTTGCCATGCTAAAACTTGCGCCATCATCTGCACAATGTCTTCGCGTGTATGTCCGACTAACGTCAACTTATTCATTACCGCTTGCACGGCAGGTGGCTGCTGAGCTTCGAGTTGATTTTCAATGGCTTGAATCAGCTCATCTTCAACCAACTGCTCTTCTGCCTCATCATCTACGGGTTGGGCTACAGCTTCTTGTGGCGCTGCAACCGCAGCCTCTATGTCATCGTTCTCGACCAGCACACCACCACCCTCATCAAGCTGACACAGCATGCAATCATCTGCATCACCTTGATTAGTTTCCACATAACGTACCTTGCGAGTGGCTGAAGAGCGATCCGCCGATACTTGATAACGTAAATCTCTCGGTTTATCCGTCACGCTAACCTCCAAAAACT
>CAJDWG010000031.1_pt1 | contig 16118 bp, 16 predicted proteins | sample 7391571 | NCBI WGS metagenome assembly CAJDWG01 (sample SAMEA7055722, study PRJEB34461) | soil metagenome | biome: terrestrial ecosystem; feature: Peninsula; material: soil | place: Antarctica | collected 2016
TTTGAAGCTGCCGCGCAAATGCGTGATGAAGTGCAGCGCTTGCGTTTGCGTTTACTGGAAGCCTAAGTTGTTGCTTACACATTAATTAAATTGTTCGTGCGCAAGCCTATGCCACCGCCTAACTGGAGCGAGCCGCTTAGAATTTGCTAAGATGGCTGCTGAAATTTTCACCCTTAAGTTTTGAGTACTCATAATGACTGTTGTACGTACCCGTATTGCACCTTCCCCAACTGGCGATCCACACGTTGGCACCGCGTATATCGCACTCTTTAATATGTGTTTTGCTCGCCAGCACGGTGGCCAGTTTATTCTGCGCATTGAAGATACCGACCAAGTGCGCTCTAGCACTGAATCTGAGCAACAGATTTATGATGCATTGCGCTGGTTAGGTATTGAGTGGGATGAAGGTCCAGATGTGGGCGGACCGCACGGTCCTTACCGTCAAAGTGAGCGTGCCGCTATTTATAAAGAGCACTCTGATATCTTGGTTAACAACGGTCATGCGTTTCCATGCTTCTGTAGCACTGAGCGTCTGAATGAAGTACGTGCACAGCAAATGGCAGATAAACAAACGCCAGCTTACGATGGTCTTTGTGCGCACTTAGATCCAGCTGAAGCACAGCAGCGCGTTGCTGCGGGTGAGTCACATGTGATCCGTATGAAAGTGCCAACTGAAGGTACTTGTGTGGTTAAAGATATGCTGCGCGGTAATGTTGAAATTGGTTGGGACCGCATGGATATGCAGGTTTTAATGAAAGCCGATGGCTTGCCTACGTACTTTTTAGCTAACGTGGTAGATGACCATTTAATGGGTATTACCCACGTATTGCGTGGTGAAGAGTGGCTGCCCTCAGCGCCAAAGCTGATTAAACTCTATGAGTACTTTGGTTGGGAACAGCCGGTTTTATGTTATATGCCGCTGCTGCGTAACCCAGATAAGAGTAAGCTGTCGAAGCGCAAAAACCCAACCTCAATTAACTTCTATGAGCGTATGGGTTACTTACCACAAGCGATGCTAAACTATTTAGGTCGTATGGGTTGGTCGATGCCAGATGAGCGTGAGAAATTCTCGCTTGAAGAAATGATTGAGCATTTTGATATCAATCGCGTATCGCTTGGCGGCCCGATTTTTGATGTGGAAAAACTGTCTTGGTTGAATGGTCAGTGGCTGCGTGAACTAAGCGTTGAGCAGTTTGCTGATGCCGCACGTCAATGGGCATTTAATACGGACTATGTGATGCAAATAGCACCGCATGTACAAGGTCGTGTTGAGACACTCAGTCAAATGAGCATAAAAAGCTGAGCGGCGACCAAGTGCGCCAAGTTCTGCAAATCGTACTGTGGAAGCTAGAAAGCTTACGTCAGTGGGACAAAGAAGCGATTACTGCCTGCATCAATGCAACGGGTGAGCTGCTGGAACTGAAACTGCGCGATATGATGCCGCTGATGTTTGCTGCAATTACCGGGCAGGCCAGCTCAGTATCCGTATTGGATGCAATGGAGATTCTTGGCCCAGACTTAACGCGCTACCGTTTGCGTCAAGCACTCGAGTTGCTCGGCGGCGCATCGAAAAAAGAAGTTAAAGCCTGGGAAAAGCTTTTAGCTGACATTTAATATCTGAGCATAAAAAAGCCGCGTTAACCTAAAAGGCTAGCGCGGCAAACGATCTGAAGGGGGAGGGTCAGACCGTAAAGGGTTGGCGGATATTCAAAATTTGCGTTGTGCCTGCTCGTGCTGCTGTCACTAAGCTGTTTTTAGCGGCATGTGGTAAAGGGTTAAACCAACTGATGACGGTATGGCTACAACCTAAGCGCAATGCATCACAGGCAAGTTCTTGGCTACTTTGCATGCCACTTGGGTGCAGTACCAAGATACGTTCACGATTAAGCCCTGCATCACGCAGCCATTGCGCGGTAATTTGCTCCGGAGGTGATATCAAAGTAAGCCAGCGATCGTTCTGGTCTTCACTGAGATCACGTAAAATCGGTGCAATCAGTTGTAAGCATTGCTGTGTTTGACCCGATAAAGTGATTTCACTGAATACGTCATGGTCATGTGCCGCGGTATCTTTGCGCGTATGCACAGGCCCTTCAAATAAGGGCGCTACTGCTGAGCTAGCAACACTAAACAGTGGATCAAACAATTATATTTGTTGATGTTTAATTGCTGTTTGACGACTCATAAAACCTCTTAGCGGCGTATAACACCGACACTTAAGCCTTCGATAATGAGATTTTGTGTCTTTAAATCAACTTTAATCGGTTCAAAATCTGTGTTTTCTGGCAATAACCAGACTGTACTTCCTTCACGCTTATAGCGTTTCACTGTTACGTCATCATCAATGCGTGCCACTACGATCTGACCGTTATGTGCCTCTTGGGTGATATGTACAGCAAGTAAGTCACCATCAAGAATACCGACATCTTTCATGCTCATTCCGCGCACCTGTAATAGGTAATCTGCGCGAGGCTTGAATAAGTCAGGGCTGACTGGGCAAGAGCTTTCAATATGTTGCTCGGCGAGAATAGGTTCGCCAGCTGCAACACGACCAATAACAGGCAGTTCGTTATCATTGATAGCAACTTGACTGGTATCTGCGCTTTCTATGATTTTCATGCCACGTGATGCACCAGGAATCATTTCAATAGCGCCTTTACGCGCTAGTGCTTTGAGGTGATCCTCTGCCGCGTTAGGTGATCTAAAACCCAACTCTTTAGCAATTTCCGCACGTGTTGGCGGGTAACCATTGTCTTCGATCCAGGTCTTAAGAAAGCTTAAAATCTCTGACTGACGTTTCGTTAGCTTAGACATAATCTGACTCTGTTGTTTTATACAGTGACTGTCATTATATACAGTCCTTTTTTATATGCAACGTTTTGTGTTGTGGGTTTATTTGCTGCTTATTTGAGTGAATGGCCCTGGTTTTTAGGTCTAAAAAAGAGACCGTTAAGCGCTAACGAATAATTCTCTTAAAGTCAGAAGATAGCTTTTATGGGTGATTAAAAGGAGGTTTTTGAGCATAGCGGCATGGATACAGCATAATTAAGCAATTGATTCAGGCCAGCCCGCTAGTTAGATCTGCGTCGGCGTACGTAACCCGCTATAATTGATTTATCTTTTTTTGACTTACTCGATACTTACTATATGTACAACTTATCTCGTCGCTTACTTTTTAAATTATCACCAGAAACTGCACACGAACTGACCATCGATTTATTAGGTGCAGCAGGCCGTCTGGGCTTAGCAAAACGTGTGGTGAAGCAGCCAGCTTCGCTGCCAATCAATGTGATGGGTATTGATTTCCCTAACCCTGTGGGTTTGGCTGCAGGTTTAGATAAAAATGGTGATGCCATTTTAGGTCTGGCTGGTTTGGGTTTTGGTTTTATTGAAATTGGTACTGTGACACCGCTTCCACAGCCTGGTAATCCTAAGCCGCGTTTATTCCGTTTGCCTGCTGCTGAAGGGGTGATTAACCGCATGGGCTTTAATAACCTTGGTGTTGATCATTTATTAGAGCGTGTGCAGGCGGCTAATTTCCAAGGTGTATTGGGTATTAATATCGGCAAAAATTTTAATACTCCTGTTGAGAATGCGGCTGACGATTATCTATTGTGTATGGATAAAGTTTATAGTAGCGCCAGCTATATTACCGTGAACGTTAGCTCACCTAATACGCCAGGTCTGCGTTCGTTACAGTTTGGTGATTCCTTAAGAAACTTGCTTAATACATTACGTCAGCGCCAGGAAGACTTGACTGCATTTCATGGTAGACGAGTACCTTTAGCCATTAAAATCGCTCCAGATATGAGCGATGAAGAAATTGTTGATGTCGCTAATATTTTGCTGGAAACCGGTATGGATGCAGTGATTGCTACCAACACTACGGTTTCACGTGAAGGTGTTGAAGGTATGCAGCATGCTGATGAGGCAGGTGGTTTATCTGGTGCTCCGGTACGTGAGCAAAGTACCCATGTTGTGCGTGTGCTGGCTGATACGCTAGGAGGTCGTCTGCCAATTATTGCTGTGGGTGGGATTACCGAAGGACGGCACGCTGCAGAGAAAATTGAAGCAGGTGCCAGCTTGGTACAGATCTACTCTGGCTTTATTTATAAAGGCCCTGAACTAATTAGAGCATCGGTTAATGCTATCGCTGCAGTACGACGTAATAAATAGTCTGATTTTGGTATATAAATCGTGAGGCCGTTAATCGTGCCTCACGATGCAGGAATAATGCAGAATTAGCCTACGGCATTGAGTTCATTAAGCCGATGCAGGCCAGCAGTGCCACGGTAACCATCCCAGTTATCGCCACGCCCTTCACGCCAGCCGTTTAACCAAGCTTGGCGCGCAGATGCTAAATTAAATGGACAGAGATCGTACGACTTACCAGTGACACCATGTTGGTAGCCACGTAAAAATGCACGTTCTAACGGATCACGCTTGAGTCTTCTCATTGGGTGTTGCCCTCAGTTATTGACTAGAATGTTACCGTCGGCTTGGTAATAAAGCCGTATACTGTACAGTTGAGTAACTCATATGCTCCGCGATGAGTTACGCGCATTACTAAGTAGATAAGCACATAAGAGTTCTAACCAATGCGCGGCAATGATGGAATGATTATTTTCGCATAAGCTCAGGTTTTTTTTAGCATATAAAGCATAAGTGACAAATTGTTTCGTATTTGAATAGGCTAAAACTTGTCTTTACAAAGATTTCTGTTTTGCCTAGTCATTGAAACAACGCATAGGCGCTAAAACTAAGCGCTGCATACAGTATTAAAAACCGATGAAAGGTTGTTTTGACCGCCGTTTAAATATTTTATAAATAAAAGTTTTGAATTAAGCTCCCACTGGAAGATTTATGCCCGCCAATAAAGAAGTTGAATTGTATTTAACCTGCCCCAAGAGCCTTGAAGGTTTGCTGCTTGATGAAGCACAAACGCTTGGCCTGACCGATGCTCGCGAGCAGTTATCAGGCGTCTCTGGGCGCGGCACTATGCAGGCCGCTTATCGCATATGTTTGTGGTCGCGGTTAGCTAACCGTGTTCTGTTGGTGCTTAAGCGCTTTAGCGTAAAAACGGTTGAAGATTTGTATCACGGTGTTAATGACATCGATTGGGCAGAGCATCTACAAGCCAACGGCACCTTATCAGTTGAGTTTACCGGCCGTGGCTCTGGTATTGATAACACCCACTTTGGTGCGCTTAAAGTTAAAGATGCGATTGTGGATGCCTTGCGCGATAAAGAAGGTAATCGTCCTTCGGTTGATAAAATCAGTCCAGATGTACGCATTCACCTGCACCTCAATCGTGGCGAAGCAACGCTGTCACTGGATTTATCTGGCACCAGTTTGCACCAGCGTGGTTATCGCTTGCAGCAGGGTGCTGCACCGTTAAAAGAGAACTTAGCTGCAGCGATTCTTTTGCGTGCAGGCTGGCCTGCATTGGCCAAACAAGGCGCAGCTTTAGCTGACCCAATGTGTGGTGTGGGTACATTCTTGATTGAAGGCGCCATGATGGCAGCTGATATTGCACCGAACTTGCGCCGTGAGCGTTGGGGTTTTACCAACTGGCTCGGTCACAACCCTGAAGATTGGCAGCCTCTCTATGCTGAAGCGCAAGAGCGTGCGGAAATTGGTTTATCCAAACAGCCATTATGGATTCGTGGCTATGAAGGTGATCCACGCTTGATTCAGCCAGCACGTAACAATATCGAGCGTGCCGGCTTAGCCAGCTGGATCAATGTTTACCAAGGCGAGTTAGCGACGTTTGAACCTAAGCCGGATCAAGGTCAAACTGGCCTTGTTGTCACCAACCCGCCGTATGGTGAGCGTTTAGGTGATGAATCCAGTCTGTTATACCTCTATCAGTATCTCGGTGAGCGCTTACGCACCACCTGTTTAGGCTGGGAAGCTGCAGTATTTACTGGTGCGCCGGAATTGGGCAAACGTATGGGTTTACGCAGCCATAAGCAGTATTCGCTGTTTAATGGTGCATTACCGTGCCGTTTGTTGTTATTCCAAGTGCAGCCAGAGCGTTTTGTTCTATCTAACCGTATGAGTACGCACGTCAAGCCTGGCACAGCCGTTGATCAGGATGAAGCACCACGTTTAACTGGCGAACCCGCGCGTACAGTAGCGCCCGTTGAATCTGCACGTTTAAGCGAAGGCGGACAGATGTTTGCTAACCGTCTGCAGAAAAACCTCAAGCAACTCGGTAAATGGGCACGTAAAGCTGAGGTTGAATGCTACCGCCTGTACGATGCCGATATGCCCGAATATGCTTTGGCCGTTGATATCTATGCCGACTGGGTACACGTACAAGAGTACGCTGCACCTAAGACCATTGATCCTGAGAAAGCCAAAGGTCGTTTTTTGGATGCATTGGCAGCCATTCCGACCGTGCTCGATGTACCGCCTGAGCGTATTGTGATTAAACGTCGTGAGCGTCAAGCCGGTACGCGTCAATATGAACGCCAAGCTGAACGCGGCCAGTTTATGCATATCACCGAAGGTGGTGTAAAGCTGCTGGTCAACTTGACTGACTATTTGGACACCGGGGTATTCCTTGATCACCGCCCAATGCGTATGCGTATTCAAAAGGAAGCAGAAGGTAAGCGTTTCTTAAACTTATTTTGCTATACCGCAGCCGCAACTGTGCATGCAGCCAAAGGTGGTGCACGTACCACGACTAGTGTCGATTTATCAAAAACTTACTTGGATTGGGCGAAGCGCAATTTAGCGTTAAACGGTTTTTCTGATAAACACGATCTTGTACATGCTGATGTGATGGTCTGGCTGGAAAATGATCGTGAAAGTTATGATCTGATTTTCCTTGATCCACCGACGTTCTCTAACTCAAAACGTATGGAAGATGTATTTGATATTCAGCGTGACCATATCCTACTGCTGGATCGTGCGATGGCACGCTTAGCGCCAGGTGGCACTCTGTATTTCTCCAACAACTTCCGCCGCTTTGTGATGGATGAAAGCATTGAAGCGCGTTATCAAGTGACGAATATCACTGCGCAGAGCTTTGATCCTGATTTTGCACGTAATAAAAAAATCCACCAAGCGTGGCACTTAACTCAGCGCACGGACTGATTTGTATCGTCTATTAGCTGAGCTGCGCGTATGATAAACAACTTGCAATTTTTGCAATTTAATAACTGAAAAGCGACCCACCGGGAGGTGCTTAGAATGAACGATAAAACCAAGAAGACTGCTGCACCAGCAGTCGAAAAGTCACAGAATGAAAAAGCCAAAAAAGGTGCCGTTGCACCCGTCGGCGAGAAACTGCAGAAAGTATTAGCACGTATGGGCTTTGGCTCACGACGTGATATTGAGCAATGGATCAGCGATGGCCGCGTTTTGGTCAATTCGCGCGTGGCCAAGCTCGGTGCTCGTGTTGATGCTCTGGATGCCATCACTGTTGATGGTCGCCCTCTGAAACAAGAAGCTGAAACCTATTTGCAGCGCCGCGTGCTGATTTATAACAAGCCAGAAGGCGAAGTTTGTACACGTCGCGATCCAGAAGGTCGTCCCACGGTATTTGACCGTCTGCCACGCCCTCATACCGGTCGCTGGATCAATATCGGTCGTTTAGACATCAACACCACAGGCTTGTTGATGTTTACCACCGATGGCGAGTTAGCCAACCGCTTAATGCACCCGTCGTATCAAATGGACCGTGAGTATGCGGTGCGTGTGCGTGGTGAAGTGACTGATGAGATGATCGAGAATCTCAAGCGTGGCGTCATGCTTGAAGACGGTCCAGCCAAGTTTACTGACGTTCAAGCTGCACCAGGCGGCGAAGGCTTTAACCGTTGGTTCCACTGTGTGGTAATGGAAGGCCGTAACCGTGAAGTACGCCGCTTGTGGGAATCACAAGATGTTATCGTCAGCCGCTTGAAGCGTGTGCGTTTTGGACCTGTGTTCTTAACCTCAGAGTTAAGCGTGGGGCGCTGGCGTGAAATGGGGCAGGCTGAAGTTGATATTCTTAGTAAAGAAGTCGGCCTTGAGCCAATCGCTTTAGCAGAAGTGAGCGAAAAAGCTAAAGATAAGCTTGAGCGTCAACAACGCAAATTAGCAAAACCTGTGAGTAATGCTCGCAGTACACGCCGTGGTGCTGATAAAACTGTTTACACGACGAATAAAGACCAGCCCGCTGAGTTTGCTAAGGACTCAAGAAAGCCGCGCGCAACCGGTCCGTCGAGCACTAAAAAGGCGCCTGTGCGTCGGTTACGCCCAGAGTAATCCCTCGCAACACTGACATATAGCGCTCTAGCATTAGAGCGCTATATGTATTATCTGAACACTTAAAATTCTTTATTTACCGTTGAGCGATACATGTGGAGCGCTTTACCAGTGTTTACTCACGACTGTATATCCATAAAAAAGCGCCAAGCAAAATGGCGTTAGCGCTTCAAGGTTTATCTGTTAATGATGCCTTACTGCGCGTTAAAAGCCTGGCCGGTAACACCGGTGCTATCTGGGCCCATCAGATATAGATACAGCGGCATAATTTCCGCCGGGGTAGGGTTGTTCAGTGGGTTTTCGCCTGGGTAAGCGTGGGCACGCATATCCGTACGAGTAGCGCCTGGATTAAGACTGTTAGCACGGATCACAGTATCGTCTAATTCGTCTGCCATCACTTGCATCAAACCTTCAGTCGCAAACTTAGAGACAGCATAAGCCCCCCAGTACGCACGACCTTTACGACCAACACTGCTTGAGGTAAAGATCACCGAAGCGTCTTTAGATAAGCGCAGCAGGGGAATCATAGCGCTGGTCAGCATAAACATGGCATTCACGTTGATCTGCATAACCTTTGCAAAGTTCTCGCCAGCCAGTTGCTCAAGTGGCGTACGCGGCCCAAGAATCGAAGCATTGTGCAGAATACCATCTAAATGACCAAACTCTGTCTCAATCATCGCAGCCAGCTCTTGATAAGCTTCTGGGCTGGCTTTTTCTAGATCCAGAGGAATAACCACTGGCTGAGGATGACCGGCAGCAACAATTTCATCATAGACGGCATTGAGGCGTTTCTCAGTTTTGCCTAGCAGTAAAACTGTTGCGCCTAAAGCTGCGTAATTGCGTGCTGCTTCTGCACCGATGCCACGTCCAGCACCTGTCACAAGAATGATACGGCCTTTCAATAAATCAGCAGGTGCAGTGTAATCAAACATAAATTATCTCTTTAAAATCAATAAAATAAGCAATTAAGCTTATGTTAATTCGATACAATTAAAAGCTTAGCTAGGTAGTGTTTAACAGCTGCGCTGCATTTCTAGCAGAGCTTTCAGTTCGGTAATTTCATCAATCACGGCGTCAGCACCCCAATTTGAAGGGTTGTCTTCAGGCGGGTTATAGCCATAACGAACGGCAACAGTATGCATATTCGCCGCACGGCCAGCATCAATATCGCGTTGATCATCGCCTACATAAATCACTTCGCGCGGATCAAGTTGCAGTTGCTCGCAGGCTAAAAGCAACATATCAGGTGCGGGTTTGCTGTGTTCGACATGATCAGGGCAGAGCAATACGGCGCTGCGCTCAGATAAATTTAGAGTATCCATAATCGGCTGAGCAAAACGCAGTGGTTTATTAGTCGCTACACCCCAGCGAATATTTGCCTCATCGAGGTGTTGTAATAACTCTAAAACACCAGCGAAAGGTTCAGTGAATTGTGCGTGCTGTAGGTCATAGCGTGCGAGAAACTCATCACGTAATGCCTCAAGCTCAGGGCTGTCATGCTCTAAAGCAAAACTGCAAGCAACCATGGCTAACGCACCACGTGAGATATGCTGACGAAAGCCGCTTTCATCAGTGAAAGCTGATAAACCATGCTCGGCACGCATGCTCTGAATAATGGCATAGAAGTCTTTTGCCGTATCGAGCAGCGTGCCATCCATATCGAATAGCACTGCTTGAATGCGCATTAGGCGTCCTTAGTGGTATGTAACATATAGTTCACATCCACATCAGCTTCTAATTTATAGCGCTTGGTTAGCGGGTTGTAGGTTAAGCCGATAATATCCTGTACTTGTAGTCCGGCAGCGCGACTCCATGCACCAAGCTCAGAAGGGCGAATAAACTTTTTAAAGTCATGGGTGCCACGCGGTAGTAAACGCATAATGTATTCAGCACCAATAATGGCAAACAAATACGCTTTTGGATTACGGTTGATGGTTGAAAAGAAGACTTGGCCGCCTGGCTTAACCAGTGTGTAGCATGCACGAATAATCGATGCAGGATCAGGGACATGCTCAAGCATTTCTAAGCAGGTCACTACATCAAACTGCCCAGGCATTTCTTCTGCCAGTGCTTCTGCGGTGATTTGGCGATAGGTCACATCAACGCCAGTTTCTAACTGATGCAAGCGCGCAACAGCAAGAGGGGCTTCCCCCATATCAATGCCGGTAACTTGTGCGCCACGTTGCGCCATTGCTTCACTTAAAATACCGCCACCACAGCCAACGTCTAAAACGTTTTTTCCAGCTAATGGTGTACGCTCATTAATCCAATTGACGCGCAATGGGTTTATATCGTGTAAAGGTTTAAATTCACTTTCACGGTCCCACCAGCGGTGAGCTAAGGCTTCAAACTTCGCAATTTCAGCACGGTCTACATTGGTCATAACCCAGTCCTATACGATATATGCTGCGATAAGATTATCCTTTAAGATTATGATTTATTTGATATTTTTCGTGCCCATTGCTGGCTTTTAGTAATGATTTTTTGCTCATCCATACGCATCAGTTGACGGTCTTTTAGCAATTGCTTGCCACCGACCCAAACATGCTCAACGCAGTTACGCGCGGCTGCGTAAATCAGTTGGGAAACAGGGTCATAAACCGGCTGCACTGATAGATCGTTAAAATTAAAGGCGGTGATATCTGCGAGTTTGCCCACTTCCAAAGAACCGGTCTGCGCATCAATACCTAATGCGCGTGCACCGTTTAGCGTAGCCATGCGTAGTGCGCGATGGGCATCGATTGCTTTGGCTGATTGTGCAACGGCTTTAGCTAGCAGTGCAGCGGTGCGCGTTTCGCAAAGTAAATCTAAATTATTGTTACTGGCGGCGCTGTCAGTGCCGATCGCGACGTTAACTCCGGCGTTCCATAAACGCTCAATCGGACAAAAGCCGCTAGCAAGCTTTAAGTTGGATTCAGGGCAGTGAATAACGCTGCTATTGCTTTGCACTAAAAGAGCAATATCTTCATCGTTTACTTGAGTCATATGTACGGCTTGAAAGCGCGGGCCAAGTAAGCCTAAACGCTCGAGGCGAGCCAGTGGTCGCTCACCGTACTTATCAATACTTTGTTGTACTTCAGATGCGGTTTCATGCACATGCATTTGTACCGGCGCATCCAGTTGTGCCGCCAGCATCACTATATTCTCTAAGCTTTCGTCACCTACGGTATAAGGTGCGTGCGGCCCAAAACCTATAGTCAGGCGTGGGTGCTGCTTAAAATCATCAAATAGCTGCAGACCTTTGCGCACTGCTTCGGCGCTATTGCGTGCGCCAGGTACGGTAAAGTCCAGAATGGGCACGGTAATTTGTGCACGGATACCGCTGTCGTGCACACGTTGGCAGACGATTTCAGGGAAGAAGTACATATCTGAAAAACAGCTCACGCCATTTTTCAATTGTTCGGCGATAGCTAAATCAGTACCGTCACGAATAAAGCCTTCATCAACCCACTTTTTTTCAGCAGGCCAAATATGCTCATTAAGCCAAGAGTGCAAAGGTAGGTCGTCCGCCAGGCCGCGAAATAAGCTCATTGCAGCATGACCATGGGTGTTAATTAGGCCTGGAGTCAGCACTGTATTGGGCATTTCACGAATATCAGCGCAAGCGAATTTAAGCGCTTGTTCGCGCGGTGCAATTAACGCAATACGATCACCTCGAATCCCGATCGCATAATTCTTTAGGACTACGCCTGCTGGCTCGACAGGCACGAGCCACTCGGGCAGTAACAAACAATCCAACGGCGAGTGCGGCATGCGCGGTTTCCTATACAGAAATAAAATGACTCGGTGTTTATATAAAATCTTGAATGAATCGTTGTGACGCAGTGACTGTTCAATGAGGCACAGTTGTAATGCGGATTTACTGCAGACTCGGCTATAATCATTTATTTATCAAGGGGTCATGCTGATGATACGTGAACAGATGCTTGCTGCAGAAAAGGTTAAAGCGCTGGAGTGGCGTGATAATGCTTTGTATCTGTTGGATCAGCGCTTATTGCCACAAGAAGAGCATTGGCAGCGTTATGACTCTGCTGTAGGTGTTGCGCAAGCGATTCGCGAAATGCGTGTGCGTGGTGCGCCAGCAATTGGCGTGGCCGCCGCATTTGGCGTGTTGTTAAGTGCGCGCCAGCACTTTGTCAGCCAGCCTGATACCTGGTTAGCAGCGCTTGAAGCTGATTTCACCATATTAGCGGAGTCACGCCCCACAGCAGTCAATTTATTTTGGGCGCTACAGCAAATGCGTGACTGTCTTGCTATTGCTCTCGAGCAGGAACAACCGCTGCAGGTTTTAGAGGCACAAGCTGTCGCTATTTTAAACAATGATCGTGAGGCTAATTTGCGCACAGCAGAGCTGGGCTTACAGGTGATTCGCGAGTCGGGCACGAGCGAACAGCATCTTATGACCCACTGCAATACCGGAGCACTAGCGACTGCTGGTTTTGGTACAGCTTTAGGTGTGATTCGTGCTGCCTATCTGGATGGTTTGGTTAAATGTGTACACGTCAATGAAACTAGACCTTGGCTACAGGGCTCGCGCTTAACGGCTTGGGAACTGGTCGGCGAAGGCATTCCTAGTATGCTCAATGTTGACTCAGCAGCAGCACATCTGATGCGCCTAGGTGATATTACCTGGGTAATTGTCGGTGCTGATCGTATTACCGCTAATGGCGACGTTGCTAACAAGATCGGTACTTACCAGCTGGCAGTCCTCGCGCGCTACCATCAGGTTAAGTTTATGGTGGTTGCCCCGAGCTCAACAATTGATCTGCTATTGAGCCGCGGTGCCGATATTCCTATCGAAGAGCGTGAGGGCGAAGAAATTTTGTATGTTGGTAGTCAGCGAGTTGCTGCACAGATCGAAGCTTTTAATCCTGTATTCGATGTCACACCGGCTGAGTTGATTGATGTGATCGTTACTGAGCGCGGTGTGGTTAAACAACCGAATGAGCAAAAAATGCGTGCACTAATGCTGGGCGAATAAAAAACATAAGCACATTTTGTGCTTATCCTATATAAAAACCTTAGTCTGCGCTGCTAAAGACACATATGCCGATAAGGCAAAGAAAAAGCCCTAGCGCAGGTTGAGCGCGCTAGCAGCGCATGTGTTACTATTAGCCGCTTGAATTAGGCGTGATGAATTAATAAGGAACCGAGCTTCCATGGGTGAATTGGCCAAAGAAATCCTTCCGATCAGTATCGAAGATGAAATGCGACAGTCGTACCTTGATTAAACCCGTACACCGGCGTGTGCTGTTCGCGATGCGTGAATTGGGTAATGACTGGAACAAACCCTATAAGAAATCGGCGCGTGTCGTCGGTGACGTAATTGGTAAGTATCACCCGCATGGTGATACTGCTGTCTACGACACCATAGTACGTATGGCGCAGCCGTTCTCTTTGCGTTACTTGCTGGTCGATGGCCAGGGTAACTTCGGTTCCGTTGATGGTGATAACGCAGCTGCCATGCGTTATACCGAAGTGCGTATGACCAAGTTGGCTCACGAATTGTTAGCCGACTTAGATAAAGAGACAGTGGATTGGGTCCCAAACTACGACGGCACTGAAATGATTCCTGCAGTGATGCCAACCAAAGTTCCTAACTTATTAGTGAATGGCTCCTCAGGTATTGCTGTGGGTATGGCAACTAATATCCCGCCGCATAACTTAAGTGAAGTGGTCAGTGGTTGCTTAGCCTTAATCGATAATCCAGAGATTACTGTGGATGAATTGATGGAGTTTATCCCTGGTCCGGATTTTCCAACTGCCGGTATCATCAATGGTCGTGCAGGCATTATTGAAGCCTATCGCACCGGTCGTGGCCGCATTTATATGCGCGCGCGCACGCTGATTGAAGATATTGATAAAGTCGGTGGTCGTCAGCAAATCATTATTAATGAGTTGCCGTATCAGCTGAACAAGGCCCGCTTAATTGAAAAAATTGCTGAATTAGTTAAAGAGAAAAAACTAGAAGGCATCAGTGAGCTACGCGACGAGTCTGATAAAGACGGTATGCGCGTGGTAATTGAGCTGCGTCGTGGTGAAGTGCCAGAAGTGGTACTAAACAACCTCTACTCACAAACACAGATGCAAAGCGTGTTTGGTATCAACGTGGTGGCCTTAGTTGATGGTCAGCCACGCTTGCTTAACCTGAAAGACATGCTAGAAGTCTTTGTGCGTCACCGTCGAGAAGTGGTAACGCGTCGTACAGTGTACGAATTACGCAAAGCCCGTGAGCGTGGTCATATTCTTGAAGGCCAAGCGGTTGCGTTATCAAATATTGATCCTGTTATCGTAATGATTAAAGACTCGCCAACGCCTGCAGAAGCAAAAGAGCGTTTGATCGCAACTGCTTGGGAGTCAAGTGCGGTTGCTGCGATGGTTGAGCGTTCAGGCGCTGAATCGAGCCGTCCAGAAGTCTTGGACGAGCAGTTTGGTATGCGTGAAGGTTTTTACCACCTATCGCCAGAACAAGCTCAAGCCATTCTTGATTTACGCTTGCACCGCTTAACCGGTCTTGAACATGAAAAGCTGTTGGCTGAATACCAAGAGATTCTCTTGCAAATTAGTGAGTTACTAAAGATTCTAGGCAGCGCTGAGCGTTTGCTTGAAGTGATTCGCGAAGAGCTGGAAAAAATTAAAGCGGACTTTGGTGATGCGCGCCGTACTGAAATTACTGCATCGCATATTGATTTAACTATTGCCGACTTAATTACTGAAGAAGATCGTGTTGTCACGATTTCGCATTCAGGTTATGCGAAAAGCCAACCGCTCGATGCGTACCATGCGCAACGTCGTGGTGGTCGCGGTAAAGCGGCAACCGGCGTTAAAGATGAAGACTATGTTGAGCACCTATTGGTTGCCAACAGTCACACCACGCTACTGCTGTTCTCCAGCAAAGGTAAAGTGTACTGGAAGCGCACCTTTGAAATTCCAGAAGCGTCACGTACCTCACGTGGCCGTCCAATTATTAATTTATTGCCATTGGATGAGGGTGAGAAAATCACTGCGATGTTGCCAGTTGATGAGTATACCGAAGATCACTTTGTATTTATGGCAACTGCCAACGGTACGGTTAAGAAAACGCCGCTGGAGCAGTTCAGTCGCCCAAGAACTTCAGGCCTGATTGCATTAGCACTGGATGAAGACGATACCTTGATCTCTGCTGCGGTTACTGATGGCTCACGCGAAGTGATGCTGTTCTCTGATGGTGGTAAAGTCACGCGCTTTGCCGAGACTGATGTGCGTGCTATGGGTCGTACGGCTCGTGGTGTACGCGGTATGCGTTTGCCAGAAGAACAAAAGCTGATTTCTATGATTATTCCAGAGGAAGGCAGCGAGATCCTGACCGCTTCTGAGCGTGGTTACGGTAAGCGTACTGCGATTACATGATTATTCCAGAGGAAGGCAGCGAGATCCTGACCGCTTCTGAGCGTGGTTACGGTAAGCGTACTGCGATTACTGAGTTCCCGAACTACCGTCGCGGTGGCCAAGGCGTGATTGCCATGGTGTCTAACGAGCGTAACGGTAAGTTAGTCGGCGCTATCCAAGTACTGGATGGTGAGGAAATTATGCTGATCTCTGACCAGGGTACTTTAGTACGTACCCGTGTTGATGAAGTGTCATCACTATCGAGAAATACGCAAGGTGTAATGCTGATTCGTTTAGCAAAAGAAGAGTCACTTGTTGGTCTCGAGCGCGTACAAGAACCGACCGAAACCGATGAAGACGAATTGCTAGAAGATGGTGAACAAGGCGCAGTTGAAGCAACTGATACCCAAACACCAGTCATTACCGAGGACATCGTAAGCGAAGAAGAGCAAGAGCTTAACGATGAGTCAAGCAACCCGGAAGAGTGAGAGTGCAGT
>CAJDWG010000035.1_pt1 | contig 15462 bp, 15 predicted proteins | sample 7391571 | NCBI WGS metagenome assembly CAJDWG01 (sample SAMEA7055722, study PRJEB34461) | soil metagenome | biome: terrestrial ecosystem; feature: Peninsula; material: soil | place: Antarctica | collected 2016
GCTTCTTTAATAAAACCACGGCTTAGGCTGATAAGCGATGAGATCACTAAAATGCCGAGAATAAGTGCATCAACCCAATTGAAAGCCACTGATAATTAATCCGCTCTGTAAAAACATTATTTTAACAGAGCGGTTCGACGCTGATAAGCATTTGTTAAGTTTTTAATGTCGATTGCGCACTTAAGGTGCGTAACGCACCACAAAACATTCTTGGCCTTCACGGCTTTTCAAACTTTTACACAACGCACGTGCTTCTGTTTCTCTAACTAATGGGCCAATCATTACGCGGTGTGTGTTACCTGTGCTGCGCACATAAGCGTTATATTGCTTTTTACGGAAGGTATCACGCATGGCATTCGCATTGGCTTGATTGGTCAAGCTAGCCAACTGCACTGACCAAGAGACTGGTAAGTTGTTTTTATCAATACCAGGCGCGACAGGTTTTTGTGCTGGTTTGGTCACAGCAGGTTTAGCTACAACTGGTTTTGCTGGCGCAGATTTAGGCGCAGGTGCGGCTACTTTAGGTGTTTCAACAACAGGCTCTTCTTCAATAATTGGCTCAGCAATATAAGTACCCTTGGCTGTAGCGACACCACTACTAATATCCACATCAACAGGCTTACCTGCTTCGTCTAACACTACATAATCCCCATCAATTACAGGCTTAGGTACTGCAATATCTTCAACCTGAAACTGCGGAACGGCAGATATTTCTGGTGCTGACGGCGCTTGCACAACAACTTCACGAGTTGGCTCATCTTGCTTAAATAACATCGGCAGAAAAACCACTGCTAAAGCAATCAATACAAGCACACCAACAATGCGTTGTTTAAACTTATTTTCTGTTGTAGCCATGGCTAATCTATCCTTTTTTTTGATATTAATTGAACGTATATAACACTAACTTACACATATACGCTGCTATTCTAAAATACTTTCATTGAGCTAATACACTATTTATTAGTGTGTGCTTAGCCATTTAAGTGCCTCAGCCACGGTAAAAAACGAGCCAAATATAATAATCTGATCATCTTCAGTTGCTTGTGCACATTGTGCTTCGATGGCTTGAGCGATGCTTTGATAAGCAATCACGTTAGCATGGCGCTGTTGCAGCGCTTGCTCTAACTGCTCAACTTTACAGCTGCGCGGGGTTGGCAAAGCAGCCACAGACCAGCTATGAATTTGTGTTTGCATACAATCGAGCAAACCCGATAAATCTTTATCGTCAAGCACACCAAGCACAGCGAGGCGACGCCCTTGGATGGGCTTGGATTTAAGCCGCTCAGCCAAATAACTCGCAGCATGTGGATTGTGCGCAACATCAAGCATGATATGCAAGGTCTTCCCCTGCCATAGCAGGCTGACTTCTTGCAGACGCCCCTGAATACGCGCATCAATTAAGCCCTTCAGCACAGCTTCAGAATTCCAAGCCAAATCAAGTAAGGCATAAACTTGTAGCGCCACTGCTGCGTTTTCAATGGGTAAACCCAGCAGTGGAATATCTTGCAATTGCACCGGCTGACCTTGGCTGTCAACGCCGCGCCAATGCCAACTCTGCTCTGAAACGGCTAAATCAAAATCACGACCGCGCAGTAACAGCGGTGTGTTTAACATAGAGGCCTGAGTCAGAATTTGCTCAGGTGGATCGATATCACCACATACAGCGGGCAGCTCTGCACGAAAAATACCTGATTTTTCATAAGCAACAGAATCACGTGTATCGCCAAGCCAGTCATGGTGATCAAGGCCAATATTGGTGACCACTGCAACATCAGCATCAACAATATTCACCGCATCGAGACGCCCGCCCAGACCCACTTCAAGGACGACAACATCCAAGGAGGTTTGGGCAAACAACCAAAACGCAGCCAAGGTGCCCATTTCAAAATAGGTCAGACTGGTTGCACCACGCGCCTGTTCGACGGCACTAAAAGCTTCGCAGAGCTGCTGGTCGGTGACATTTTGACCAGCAATGCGTACACGCTCGTTGTAATGCAGCAAGTGCGGCGAGCTGTACACGCCGACTTTAAGCCCTTGCTGTGCAACTAAGCTTTCCACAAACGCGCAAGTCGAACCTTTACCGTTGGTACCGGTAACAGTGACGATTTTATCGGCGATACGCGGCAATCCTAAGCGTTGCGCAACCTCTTCAACGCGCGCCAACCCCATATCAATTTCGCTGGGGTGTAACTGCTCTAAATAACTCAGCCACTGCTCAAGATTACGCGTTGTCATCATTTACACCTGTGCTTCTTGTGTTTCTGTAGCGCTAGCAATCTGCTCACTGCCTTCAATAATCGCACCTTCAACTGCAACAACAGTTGGCACATTCATCAGTTGACGCAGTACGCTGGCAACACGCGGACGTAACTCGGCACGTGGAATAATCATATCAATCGCACCGTGCTCTAATAAGAACTCACTGCGCTGGAAACCTTCTGGCAATTTTTCACGAACAGTTTGCTCAATCACACGAGGACCGGCAAAACCAATCAGAGCTTTTGGCTCAGCAACAATAATATCGCCTAACATAGCTAAACTGGCCGATACACCACCGTACACAGGATCAGTAAGCACAGATACAAACGGAATACCTTCTTCACGTAGACGCGCAATTACCGCTGCAGTTTTCGCCATTTGCATCAAAGAAATCAACGCTTCTTGCATACGTGCTCCGCCAGAAGCAGAGAAGCAAATCAGCGGACAACGTTGCTCAAGTGCTACGTTTGCGGCTTGAACAAAACGCTCACCCACCACGGCACCCATCGAGCCGCCCATAAAGGCGAATTCAAATGCAGCAACAACCACTGGCATACCTTCTAAGGTACCGCTCATCGCTACCAGAGCATCTTTCTCACCGGTCTGCTTTTGTGCAGCGACCAAGCGATCTTTGTATCTTTTACTGTCACGGAATTTAATGCGATCAACCGGTTCAAGATCAACAGCAATCTCTTCACGGCCTTCTTTATCAAGGAAGATGTCTAAACGAGTACGTGCATTGATACGCATATGATGATTACATCTTGGACACACATCTAAGGTTTTTTCTAACTCTGGCTTGTATAGAGCCGCCTCGCAAGATGGGCACTTATGCCAGATACCTTCTGGTACTGAGCCTTTCTTTGAGTCAGAGCGCATAATCGAGGGAATCAGTTTATCCACTAACCAGTTGTTCATCAGCTGTCTACTCCGCCTAGGGCAAGTGACGAAGCACTTGCCCTATAGTATTTATTTAATGATCACGATACTGACGGCGACTTAAACAAAGCCGTCACATTGCTGTAAATTTTCTATCTGCACAGCATATAAGAATTTGCGCATTTTATCTGCGTCTTTAATACCTTTACTGGACTCGACACCACCACTGACATCTAAAGCCCAAGGTTTAACCTGCTGCATCGCCTGTGCAGCATTATCCGCGTTTAAGCCACCCGCGAGAATTAGCGGCTTGGCTAAGTCTGCTGGAATGTGCGCCCAATCAAAGCGTTCACCTGTGCCACCGTGCACGCCAGGCACCCAAGCATCGAGTAAAATTGCTTGTGCGTTGGTGTATTGTGCAGCCTCTTGCGCGATATCTACACCCGGTTGCATACGCAGCGCGCGAAAGTATGGCCGCGCAAAGCCTTCACAGTCATCTGGTGTCTCATCACCATGAAACTGCAACACATCCAACGGCAACTCAGCCAGAATGGCATTGATCTCAGCACGCGAGGAATTAACAAATAAACCTACAGTGCTCACAAAAGGTGGCAAGGCGGCAATAATGTCTTTAGCTTGCGCCACACTAACAGCACGCGGACTTTTAGCATAAAATACCAAACCAATCGCATCAACACCTGCTTGCGCAGCACTCAGTGCATCTTCCACACGAGTGACGCCACAAATCTTAGTTCGTATTCGCACAACGGCTCCTCTTAAATCTCAGCAAAGCTGTCAGGTAATCCCGATAAAAAATGCGGGCCTAAATAACGCTCAGGCAAAGTAAATTGCTCAGGGTATTCAACTTGCACCATATACAGACCATGCGGTGCGGCAGTGACACCACCAGCTTTACGGTCGCAACTGTCTAATACCTCTTGCGCCCATGTTATCGACCGCTCTCCGGCACCAATCGTCATCAACACGCCAGCTAAGTTACGCACCATATGGTGCAAAAATGCATTGGCGCGCACATCAATAACAATAAGCTTACCAAACTCAAGCACATGTAAATGATAGACGGTACGTACTGGCGAGCGCGCCTGACATGCCGCTGCACGCAAAGCATTAAAATCGTGAGTACCGACAAAACAACGTGCCGCACTGCGCATTTTCTCAATATCCAGCGCCCGATGAGTCCAAGTCACTTCTTGGGATAAATGCGCAGGTCGCACATCATCACTATAAATTACATAGCGATAACGGCGCGCCACAGCACTAAAACGCGAATGGAAATCCGCAGGCATAATTTTCGCCCAAACCGCACTGATATCTTTAGGCAAATAACGGTTAGCACCCATCATCCAGGCACGCATAGAGCGTTCAATTGGCGTATCAAAATGAATCACTTGGCCACAGGCATGCACCATAGCATCGGTACGCCCAGCACAACTGATACGCACAGGAATATCCGCATTAATATGCTGCAACGCCTCTTCTAAATGACCTTGAATACTCGGTGTACCCTCTGGCTGTAATTGAAAGCCATGGTAATTCGAGCCTTTATACTCAACGCCTAAAGCAATTCTAAAAACGTCAGGGGCAGCAACTTCATCTACCGCCGGCATCATTTCAATCGACATCAACTATCCTAACTGACTGATCAACTTACGTGCTTAATTGTACTGTGCAGGCATTATCGCAGCAGGTATTGAATCGAAGATCGTTCGAGAACTCTTTACAGCAGAGATAAATGCGTACCAAGTCTAACTGACTCCCGATCGACTCGATAGCATAAAGAAGGCTGGCAGCCTGTGACAGGCAAGATAAACCCGCTTAAATATAACAGCACACTTAAAGATAAGGTTTGGGCTTTAACTACAACAAGCCAAGTAGACTGGCAAAGTTGTGCTTGAACTGGGAAGGAAGGATTTAAACAGCTGTGACTAGATAAATAAAACCCACAGAAACCAAAGGATTTCGGTGGGTTTATTGTATTGCTTAGCGCTCTAACAAAATGCGTAACATTCTGCGTAGTGGCTCTGCGGCACCCCATAACAACTGGTCACCAACAGTAAATGCGCCTAAATAATGTGAGCCCATATTTAGCTTTCGCAAACGACCCACTGGTACATCTAAAGTACCGGTGACTGCTGTTGGCGTCAGCTCACGCATGCTGGTTTCACGATCATTAGGGATTAAGCGCACCCAAGGATTGTGCTGACTGATCATATTCTCGATATCCGCTAACGGAATATCTTTGTTCAGTTTGATGGTTAATGCCTGACTGTGGCAGCGCATGGCACCGACACGCACACATAAGCCATCCACTGGAATTGGGTTTTTATAGCGACCCAAAACTTTGTTAGTTTCAGCTTGTGCTTTCCACTCTTCACGGCTTTGACCATTCGGTAAAGCACTGTCGATCCATGGAATTAAGCTACCCGCCAAAGGCACACCAAAGTTATCGACTGGGCAAGCTTCACTGCGCTGGAACTCAGCAACTTTACGGTCGATATCTAAAATAGCGCTAGCTGGGTCTTGTAACTCAGCAGCAACCGAGGCGTGAATACCACCCATTTGACGAATCAATTCGCGCATATTTTGCGCACCAGCACCACTGGCTGCTTGATAGGTCATGGCGCTCATCCACTCAATCACGCCTGCTTCAAACAAACCACCTAAGCCCATCAGCATCAGACTAACGGTGCAGTTACCACCGACATAATCTTTAACGCCAGACTCAAGTGACTGATCTATCACTTTACGGTTGACTGGATCCAGCACAATCACTGAATGATCTTTCATACGCAATGCAGAAGCCGCGTCAATCCAGTAGCCATCCCAACCTGCTTCACGCAGTTTAGGATAGACAGCATCGGTGTAGTCACCACCTTGACAGGTCAAGATCACATCTAACGCTTTGAGCTCATTAATATCATAAGCATCTTTTAGCGCTGGCGTATCTTTACCAATGGCAGGCCCCTGTCCACCTACGTTGGAGGTAGTAAAGAACACTGGCTCAATTAAATCGAAATCCTGTTCTTCGAGCATGCGCTGCATCAGCACTGAGCCGACCATGCCGCGCCAACCAATTAGACCTACACGTTTCATCACGACTACACCTATTGTTAGTTAATTTCCGTTCAGCTGTACCGACTTTCTGCATACCAGCAGAGAAGATATCACCGGTACGCAAGCCTTGATCCAGCACATTACTCACTGCTTGCTCAATAGCATCAGCAGCTGCCAGCTCGTTGAAGCTGTAACGCAGCATCATCGAGACTGACAAAATAGTAGCTAATGGATTAGCAAGATTCTGACCAGCAATATCAGGCGCTGAGCCATGGCACGGCTCATACATACCTTTGTTATTTGAATCCAACGACGCTGATGGCAACATACCGATGGAGCCGGTCAACATTGATGCTTGGTCTGACAAGATATCACCGAACAAATTATCGGTAACAATCACATCAAACTGCTTCGGGGCACGCACCAACTGCATCGCGGCGTTGTCCACATACATGTGGCTGAGTTCTACATCTGGGTAATCTTTAGCAACTTCGATCACCACTTCACGCCATAAACGGCTGGACTCCAGCACGTTGGCTTTATCCACTGAGCAGACTTTCTTGCCACGTAAACGCGCCATATCAAAGCCCACTTTGGCAATGCGGCGGATTTCGCTTTCGCTGTACGGAAGTGTATCAAACGCCATGCGCTCGCCATTTTCCAGCGTGACTGTATCGCGTGGTGTACCGAAGTAAATACCACCGGTTAACTCACGCACGATCAGGATATCTAGACCTGAAACCACTTCAGGCTTCAGCGTTGACGCTTCTGCCAACTGCGGGTAAAGAATAGCTGGGCGCAAGTTACCAAATAAACCCAACTCAGAACGAATCTTCAACAGACCGCGCTCAGGACGGATTGCACGATCCAAGGTATCCCACTTAGGACCACCCACAGCACCGAGCAAGATCGCATCGACTTCACGCGCCAGCGCTAAGGTCGAATCAGCCAAAGGTACGCCGTGCTTATCAATTGCCGCACCGCCTAACTCGCCTTCAACCAGCTCAAAGCCTAAGTTGAATTTAGTGTTGGCCAGTTCTAAAACTTTAACTGCTTCACGAGTAATTTCTGGACCGATGCCATCGCCGGGTAATACTAAAATCTTTTTAGACATTTCAAATACTCAGCGCCGCCGTGACTGCACAACGACGCATTCAGTTAAATTAAAGGGCGTCAAATAACCATGGGTTAGACTTTTTGTAACCCACTTCAAACTCACGAATCTGCTCAGCATCTTGCAAAGTCAAACCAATATCATCCAAACCATTGAGCAAGCAATGCTTACGGAAAGCATCGACTTCAAAGGAGTACTGCACGCCATCTGGGCGAGTGACCGTTTGCGTAGCCAGATCAACAGTCAGCTGATAGCCTTCAGTCGCTTCTGCTTGAGCAAACAGCTCATTGACTTCAGCAGCGGTTAAAACAATTGGCAATAGACCGTTTTTAAAGCTGTTGTTGTAGAAAATATCAGCAAAGCTTGGCGCGATAATCGCACGAAAACCATACTCTTCTAACGCCCATGGCGCGTGTTCACGACTTGAACCGCAACCAAAGTTTTCTTGCGCCAGCAATACGCTAGCACCTTGGTAACGTGGCTGATTCAACACAAACTCAGTGTCAATCGGACGTTTGCTACTGTCTTGATCAGGCTGACCTTCATCAAGGTAGCGCCACTCATCAAATAAGTTTGGACCAAAACCGGTGCGCTTAATGGATTTTAAAAATTGCTTTGGGATAATCTGGTCAGTATCAACGTTGGCGCGATCCAACGGAGCAACTAAACCCTGATGTTGAGTAAAGGCTTTCATGCTGATGCTCCTTCTTTCATTAGTTCACGCACATCAACAAAGTGGCCTTTAACTGCCGCTGCGGCTGCCATGGCTGGACTCACCAAGTGCGTACGACCGCCATTGCCCTGACGACCTTCGAAGTTACGGTTAGAGGTTGATGCGCAATGCTCGCCGCTGCCTAACTTATCTGGATTCATGGCTAAGCACATCGAGCAACCTGGCTCACGCCATTCAAAACCTGCTTCGAGGAAAATCTTATCTAGGCCTTCTTCTTCAGCTTGTTTTTTGACTAAACCAGAACCGGGTACCACCAAGGCTTGAATCACATTGCTGGCAACTTTACGGCCTTTAGCCACTTCTGCCGCTGCACGTAAGTCTTCAATACGTGAGTTGGTGCACGAACCAATAAACACGCGATCAACTTTAATATCAGTAATCGCTTGATTGGCTTGTAAACCCATATATTTCAGTGCACGGGTAATCGAGTCGCGCTTGGTTGGGTCAGACTCTTTTGCAGGGTCTGGTACATTGGCATCAACCGGCAACACCATCTCAGGCGAAGTACCCCAGCTGACTTGCGGGATAATATCTTCAGCGCGCATCTCTACGATCGTGTCAAAGTGCGCATCGTCGTCTGAAACCAAATCTTGCCACGCGGCAACCGCTGCATTCCAATCCGCACCTTTTGGTGAATACGGACGTCCTTCAACGTAGTCGATGGTTTTCTGATCCACTGCAACCATACCAACACGAGCACCGGCTTCGATGGACATATTGCAGACGGTCATACGACCTTCCATCGATAGCTCACGAATCGCACTACCGGCAAACTCAACTGCATGGCCATTACCACCAGCGGTGCCAATTTTACCGATAATAGCTAAAACGATATCTTTAGCAGTCACACCAGCCGGTACTTTGCCTTCAACACGCACTTGCATGTTTTTCATTTTCTTGGCGACGAGGCACTGAGTAGCCAGTACATGTTCAACTTCTGAGGTACCGATACCGTGTGCTAATGCACCGAACGCACCGTGCGTTGAGGTGTGTGAGTCTCCGCAGACGACCGTCATACCCGGCAAGGTTGCACCTTGCTCTGGGCCAATCACGTGCACGATACCTTGGCGAATATCGTTCATTTTAAACTGCAAAATACCGTACTCATCGCAGTTATCATCCAAGGTTTGTACTTGGATACGCGAAACTTTATCAGCAATCGCAGCAATACCACCGTCACGCTCTGTTTTCGTCGTTGGGACGTTATGGTCTGGCGTGGCGATATTACTATCAATGCGCCAAGGCTTGCGCTTAGCCAAACGCAGACCTTCAAAAGCCTGTGGCGACGTCACTTCATGTAAAATATGGCGGTCGATATAGATTAACGAAGAACCGTCATCGCGACGTTTAACCTCGTGCATCTCCCAGAGTTTGTCGTAAAGCGTTTTTCCAGCCATTAGACCGTCCTCATCAGTGTTATGTGCAGCGGCCATTCACCTACTGCTTATGTATCTATCTTATGAACTTTGCTTGAATAACTCAAATTGATATTTCTTATCCATTAGATTCCATTTAGGAATAGCAGTATAGTTTAACCATTCGAATTAGATCACTCAGGTGCTGCTGATGGACCTCGCCAACCTACAGACTTTTATTGCGATTGCTGAACAACGCAGCTTCTCCTTAGCCGGTGAGCGTCTACATGTCACCCAACCAGCCATTAGTAAACGCGTCGCCAGTCTCGAAGAACAATTAGGTATGCGCTTATTTGATCGTGTGGGGCGTGAAACGCGCCTGACCGAAGCTGGACAAGCGTTATTGCCGCGCGCTTATCGCATTGTGAATGAGCTGGATGATGCTCGGCGAGCGCTAAGTAATCTCAGTGGTACAGTCAGTGGGCGCTTAAGTCTAGCTACCAGCCACCATATTGGTTTACGTCGTTTGCCACCGCTGCTGCGTGCTTTTACTAAGCGCTATCCAGAAGTGATGTTGGATATTCGTTTTCTCGATTCAGAAGTGGCCTATGCCGATGTGTTACACGGCCGTTGTGAACTGGCAATTATCACTTTATCGCCGCACTGCGATGCACCGCTTAAAGCCGTTAAGGTCTGGCAGGATGATCTCGATTTTGTCGTTGCACCTGATCATCCGTTGGCGCAGCGCAAACGTATAAGCCTTGTAGACTTATGTAAGTACCCTGCTGTATTCCCTGGTATCCATACTTTTACTCGCAAGATTGCTTTACAGTTGTTTGATCAAGCGGGACTCACACCTGATATCAGTATGAGCACCAACTATATGGAAACCATTAAAATGATGGTCTCCATAGGTTTGGCCTGGAGTGTATTGCCGCACAGTATGTTGGATGATTCGGTGGTGCGCTTACCGATCAGTGGCGCCAGCCTTAGCCGAGATTTAGGCTATATCGTGCATACCGAGCGCACGCTATCCAATGCAGCGCAAGCCTTTATGCAGATGCTCAGCAATACAGAATTACCGACTGTAGAGTGATTAAGCCGGCTGCTCGACGAGCTGCTTAATATGACTAAACTCACCCGAGACAAAGCCAAATATTCTATCAATTTCTGTGCAATCAGTAATTTTGCGTAACTGTTTAAACAACTGCTGTGCTTCTGGGTAATTACGCGTCAGCATACTCAACCACTGCTTAAGACGACCCGGTGCACTGCGTGGCAGTTGAAATAAACGCACTTGACGCCAGAACTCACGCAACATGGGATGCAGTTCTTGCCAAGTCTTCAGCTGATATTCGATACCGTCACGGGCACAGGCGATTTGCTTGGCAAGATCAGGACGTGAAACCAGACCGCGACCCAACATGACATGATCAACCCCACTGACTGCACGGCAACGATACCAATCATCCAGCGTCCAAATATCACCATTAGCAAACACCGGAACACTCACCACATCCTGCACCTTAGCCACCCACTCCCAATGCGCAGGCGGCTTATAACCATCAGTTTTAGTGCGTGCATGCACCACGATTTGTGCCGAGCCGCCATCCGCTAAAGCCCGAGCACAATCCATCGCACCAGCTGGGCTGTCATAGCCTAAACGCATCTTAGTCGTCAGTGAAACACCCGCTGGCATACCGGCACGCACAGCTTCAACAATCTTAAATAACACCTCAGGCTCACGCAGCAAAATCGCGCCGCCACAAGAGTTATTGACCGTTTTCGATGGGCAACCAAAGTTCAAATCAATCACGGGCGCACCCATTTCACAGGCTTTCGCTGCATTATCCGCTAAAGCATATGGATCAGAACCTAATAGCTGTACTCGCAATGGTGTACCCGCAGGCGTTTGTGCGCCCTGCTCTAACTCAGGCGCTAAACGATGGTAGGTACGATTAGGCAAGAGTTGGTCAGTGATACGCACAAACTCAGTCACGCACCAATCAATGCCGCCCTGCTCGGTCAGCACATCACGCATAATATGATCAACCAAGCCTTCCATCGGCGCTAAAGCGATTTGCACAATATCTAACTCACAAATAAACTAGCGCTGGAGTCAGCACCGGTAAAGAATAATGGTATTTAACTGCTTACTGAGCAGCTGATTAAACCTGCTCAGGCAGCATTACTGCACCATAGCCTTGTACAAACTCAGGCGGCATACGCTTGGGCCGACCACTAGACAGCTCAATGCAAACAAAAGTGGTCTTAGCTCGCAACAAAGTTACGCCATCGGCTACACGCACTAACTGAAAGTAACGATCCATGCGCAAACGCTGATCCGAATGGGCAATCCAAGTCGCCATCTCAAGGTCTTCACCCTCATAAGCGCTGGCCAGATAATCAATCTCATGACGCAAGACTGCCATACCGCGATCCAATGCTTGGTACTCAGCAAAACCTAAACCTAGATCGATGGAATGTTGCCAAGCGCACTCTTCCATCCACTGTACATAGACAGCATTATTCACATGATCAAACTCATCAATATCAGTCGGTAACGCGCGCAGCGGAATAATAAACGGGGCTGGATAATCCAAACTCATGTTAATGACTCCAAATGCCTCGCCATGGCACAAGCTTCACGCGCTAGCTTGGTGATTTGATCCCAGGCTTGTGCTTGTACCAAGCTAGCTGGAGCAATCCACGTGCCACCGCAGCATGCTACGTTGGGTAAACTCAAATAACTTAATAAATTATCGCGAGTCACACCGCCCGTTGGGCAAAAGCTAATACCAGTAAATGGCCCTTTAAAACTATTAAGCATACGCACACTGGCCTCGCCATTGGCTGGAAATAGCTTTAAAGATCGGTAGCCGCACTCTACGGCCGCTAACACTTCAGATGGCGTCATAACTCCAGGTAAATAAGGTAAATCTGCTTCTTTGGCTGCTGTGGCTAAACGCTCAGTAAAGCCTGGACTTACAGCAAACTGCGCACCAGCATCAATCGCCTGGCCAAATTGTTCAGCGTTAATCACTGTGCCAGCACCAACAATTAAATCAGGGACTTCTTGGCGAATGACTTGCAGTGCTTCCAGTGCTTGCGCTGTGCGCAACGTCACTTCAATCACATTGAGACCGCCTGCGCACAGCGCTTGCGCCAGTCCAACTGCTCGCTCGACATCATCAATCACCAACACTGGCATCACTGGGTAAGCGCAGCGTAGAATTTTCTCCATGGTTAGCATGGTTCAGTCCTCTAGTAGAAAGCTGGCACCCTGATCTGCAGGCCCAACCCAACGACGTTGTGCAGCAAATAACTGCAACCCATAGCCCAATGCTTGATTGTGCGGTGCATGAGCATCGCTGCGCAGAGCCAGCTGCTCTGAGGTGACATGCAGATGAAATAGATCCTCGCGGGCATCAATCTCAATTAAATCACCATTGTGCAAGCGACTTAACAGACCACCTTTGGCTGCTTCGGGTGTGACATGTATTGCTGCTAATACCTTACCTGAAGCACCAGACAAACGGCCATCAGTGACTAATGCGACTTTCTGGCCATTGGCTTGTAAGTTGGCTAAGAGCGGCATCAGTTTATGCAGCTCCGGCATACCATTGGCCGCTGGGCCCTGGAAACGCAAGACTAATACCAAATCACCAGCAAGCGCGCCAGCATCATAAGCCGCTAGCACTTCAGCTTCGCTATCAAAGACTCGAGCTGGCGCTTTAATCGACCAAAACTCTGGTTTAACTGCTGAGGTTTTTACGATGGCGCGACCTATATTACCCGCCAGTAAATGCAAACCACTGTGTACCGCAAACGGCTCTGTGACTGCGCGCAAAATGCTTAGTGCTTGGCTTTCGTGTGCTACATCACGCCACTCAAGCTTCTGATTATTTAGATACGGTTCGCGCGCATAGGCCTGTAAACCTTGACCCGCCACGGTACTGACATCTCGATGCATAAAGCCAGCATCGAGTAGTTGTCTAAATAACCACGCCACACCACCGGCAGCATGGAACTGATTTACATCCGCGTCACCACTGGGATACACATGCGCTAACAATGGCACCACTTGTGATAAACCCGCTAAATCTTCCCAGCTCAACTCATAACCCGCAGCACGCGCAATTGCAGGTAAATGCAAAGCATGGTTGGTCGAACCACCACTAGCCAATAAAGCCACCGCACCATTAACCAGCGCCTTAGCATCAATCTGTAACGCTAAAGGCAAGGAACGACTGCCATGGCGAGAATTTTCAACTAACAGACGCGCAGCTTCATCAGTTAAAGCATGACGCAACGCAGAAACCGGCGAGGCAAACGCACTGCCCGGCACATGCAAGCCCATCGCTTCCATCAGCATCTGATTGCTATTAGCGGTACCGTAAAAAGTGCAAGTACCGGGCTCATGGTAGGCGGCCAACTCTGCTTCCAGTAATTCAGCTCGAGTAGCTAAGCCTGCCGCATAACGCTCACGCACTGCAGCTTTTTCAGGATTGGATAAACCGGAACTCATGGGTCCAGCCGGAACAAACACCGCAGGCAAATGACCGAAACTCAACGCGCCAATTAATAAGCCCGGCACGATTTTATCGCACACGCCCAAATACAGCGCACCATCAAAGACACCATGGGTTAGCCCAATCGCAGTGGCTTGCGCAATAAGATCACGTGAAAACAATGATAACTGCATACCCGAGGTGCCTTGGGTTACGCCATCACACATTGCTGGCACACCAGCCGCAAACTGCGCACTGGCACCGTGGCGGTATAACGCAGCCTTAAGCTGATCAGGATAATTTTTTAGCGGTGCATGCGCTGACAACATATCGTTGTAACTGGAAATAATCGCCATATGCGATGCACCGCCCTGGCGCATAATCACCCGCTGATCATCCGGTTGTGCAGCCATCACATGGGCTAAGTTTGAACAACCATGTGCACGATTCACACCCTGCTCTGCCGCCTGTAACGCATTATTAAGATAGGTTGTACGCCGCAGTTTGGAGCGTTCCTCGATCTGCTGGGTAATACGCTCAACGACAGGATGCAGCATGGTCATTTCTTCCTTTTTAACGCGCTGGCTAGCACAATAATCAGTACTTTAAGGTGCGCAGTAAATATGCACAGGCATCGGTGCATGCCAAAGCAAATGGTAAATTGGCAAAGCTTGTGTGGTTGGGTCATTGGCCAGCACACGGTCAATCATCTGCCGTTTACGCTCACCAAATACCAACAGACCTAGCCAACCTGTGGCACACAGCATCGACATATTCAGTGATAAGCGCACCTTCGGCTCATTGGGGGCAAGACCTACCAGTGCTGATGGCTGCTCATTAAGCTGTAACGCCGGCATTAAATTAGGCATACCCGGAAATAGCGAAGCTATATGCCCATCGCCGCCCATCCCTAATAAGGTGGCAGCAAAAGGTATATGTTTTTGCAGACTCTGCGCCCAGGCCGCACTGGATTCTTTAGCCGTATCAGCTAAGCATGGATCAAGCACCTTGGCCTGAGGCAATGCAGTACGCAACATCTGTGCGTTGCTGTGCGTACTATCGCCAGCCACCCAGCGCTCATCGGTTGGGCTGATAGATATATCAACCCAAGGCAAAGCCAATTGATTAAGCTGTGCGAGCAAGTCTGCTGGTGTATTACCACCGGGCAGTAAGAGGCCGACCCCTTGCTGGGTCTGTGAAGTCTGCGTAATGCAGGATGCCAACTGTTGCGCCAACGCTTCGTTACATGCTTGCTGCGTGGCAAAACTATACAATTGAGCCTGTGACATTGACACCTCCAAAAGCGATTAATCGAGCAGCAAACTTACTTTTTAAGTAGCGGTGCATGTCCATCATCACTCACCACAAAAGTGCCTTCAGGCGTCGGACGACGATTGGCTGGACGCTTTGCAGTTTTCTTTACAACTTTTTTAGTTGCATCTTTTTTCGCTACTTTCTTCTTTTTCGTGCCAGCAGCTTTACCCGATGCTTTCACGGTTTTCGGGCCGTTATAGGCACCTTTCAGCTCTTTAATCA
>CAJDWG010000018.1_pt1 | contig 15399 bp, 15 predicted proteins | sample 7391571 | NCBI WGS metagenome assembly CAJDWG01 (sample SAMEA7055722, study PRJEB34461) | soil metagenome | biome: terrestrial ecosystem; feature: Peninsula; material: soil | place: Antarctica | collected 2016
AACTTTGGTAGTGTGAGCTAGACACCAGCGCACCCAGCAGGCTCGATACCCTCGCAGCCGCTGGGTTTAATAAGCTGCTGCTTAGTCTTGAAGCAACAATGGCAAAACCTGCCCTGCGGCACCGACTAAGCTTAACTCGCGTGCATGCTGACTCTTAACAGGCTCAGGATTGATATGCACCACCCAAGCACCGCTGCGTAAAGCTAAAGATGGAATTTGCGCAGCTGGATACACGACGCCTGACGTCCCTATCGACAGCAATACATCGCAGTTTTCTGCAGCGTTAAAAGCTGCTTCCATCTCTGCTTGCGGTAAAGCCTCGCCAAACCAGACCACACCAGGGCGAATCATGCCTTGGCAAGAATCGCATACAGGCGGTGGTAAAGCTTGCTCATAGCTCATTTGTGGTGCACTAGTTAAGGCATAGGGCTGGGCACAATTAAAACAACGCGGACTAAAAATACTGCCATGCAAATGCAGCACATCACGGCTACCTGCGCGCTCATGCAAATCATCCACATTCTGGGTAATCACCGTCAGCTTGGGGACACGTTGCGCCAGCTTTACAATGGCATGGTGGGCAGGATTGGGCTGAGCTTTAAGTAATAACTGTCGACGCCATTCATACCAGCCCCAAACCAATTTAGGATCAGCTAAAAAGGCTTCAGGCGTGGCCAACTGCATCGGATCAAAACGTGCCCATAAGCCGGTCAGCGCATCACGAAACGTGCTGACCCCACTTTCTGCAGACACGCCTGCACCAGTAAACACCACCACATGCTGAGCAGCATGCAACGCGACAATAAACTCATCCGGTATATCGGTAACCTGTTTAGACATAGCAACTCCCCACTCAAGTCGTGCCTTAAACAGCACAACCTACACTGTACATATTTTGACCATAGAGTCGAATAAAAATCTGCAGTGCACCATACTCTTATCGGCAGATAACCTTCACACTTATCACCCGCCTGACAGCTATTCAGCCTGTAAGCGGTTTAATCTTTCTGCGTCACCCATTCCGTAAGCAGCAGCGTGTTTAACTCGTATTTTTATCGCACCACCCTTCTAGCCATGCTCAGTCTTATCATCTTGAGTGGCTGTGCGGGAGTAAAATCCGTATCAGTCAGCACCAATGATTATATGTCGCAGCGCCGTGGTGATATTTTAACCACAGGTTAAATGAGCTCGGCGGTCGGTGTTGCCTTACAAGTTGTCGGCATCAATGAGAAGCAGTGCCGCAGCCAGCTCACAGAAAATATTGGCCTCGATGATGAGCAACGTATGTCAGCCTTAGCTGAACTCTGGTTGCAAGAAGCCCTGACCATGGATCAAAAGATCAATGAAGGCGTCCTCGGTGCAGACGTCCTCAACGCGTATTTAGAAAGTGCACGCTATTCCTACGCCTATTTGTTTTTTACTCAGCGCTCACCCAGTCAACGCGCACTCAAAGACCGACAAACCCAAGTACGTGATTATTATAATTTTGCCGTACAACAAACAGTGGCGCGCACGTTTAACTACCACTTAAAGCGCAGGCGTGAAAGTGTTGATAACAACGGATTATTTACTGTCACTTCAAAACGCTGGACCATCACCGGTCAACTCAACGAAGTGCGCTTAGCTGAGCGTCAACAAATCCCTGAACAGTTAATCCCATCCTCATCCTTGACCTTTAAAGGCCTGCGCAACCAATATCGCCATGATGGCATTGGGGCTGAGTTGGTCGCAGTCACCTCCAGACGTGTGGTCACTAAAGACAGTCGCGAAGATGCCTTTAGTGAAACCCCCTTTCCTGCTGTGACTGCTGTATTGCGTTTTCCGGGCGAGACCTTAGAAGAAGTGCTCAACACCCAAGATGTTGAACTCCTGGGTTTTGACCCCTACCGTCGTGATAGCGTGCGCTTAGCCCGCACCCAAGTACCCTTAGCCGCCAACTTCACCTCAGGCTACGGCTTATGGTTGGCACGCTCAGGTTTTGCTCGGCAATCACTACTGACTTTAGTGGGACGCGGCGAAGTCTTAGAAAAACCACGTGTGTACTTAATGCAGCCCTACGACCCTAAGCGCCGCGTGATTATTATGCTGTATGGTTTAGCCAGCAGCCCAGAAGCGTGGATTAACGTGGCTAGCGAAGTACTCAGCGATGAAACGCTGCGTAAAAACTTTCAAGTGTGGCAGGTGTATTACCCAACCAATGCGCCTTTAGCTTTTAATCAGCACAGCATCCGTAAAGCCATTAAAGAAACCCTGCAAAACTTTGATCCAGAAGGTAAAAGCCGTGCCTCACAAGATGTCGTATTGATTGGCCACAGTATGGGCGGCGTTTTAGCTCGCTTATTAGTTTCTGATTCAGGTGATCAATTTTGGAAGCCGATTGTGAAGATGTATGGTCTAGAAGGTGAGCGTAAAGACGCTGCTCGAAAAAAACTGCGTAACTACGCGTGGTTTAAAACCATGCCAGAAGTGAGTCGTGCAGTATTTATTGCCGCACCACACCGCGGCACACCTTTTGCCGAAAACCGTTTTTCGCGCTGGGCGGCTGGTATCGTAAAACTGCCCGTATCAATGCTGGGACAGGTGAGTGAAATTGCCCAATTATTAGTCGACCCCAGTTCGGCCAATGCGGCCTCTATTACACGGCCACTCAATAGTATTTCTAACCTCAGTAATCAAGACCCTTTTGTGCGTTTAGCTGCTGACTTACCCATCTCAGATAAAGTGCCATTTCACTCCATTATGGGCAATGACACACCAGAGCTGAGTCTGCAGCTGTCCAGTGATGGCGTTGTCCCCTATAACAGTGCACATTTAGAGGGTGCACAATCTGAGAAAGTCATTCGCTCATGGCATAGCGTGCAAGAAAAACCAGAAGCAATTGGTGAAGTTAGACGCATACTGCATGAACACTTAAAAGACACGAATGGGATTTCCTATGTCAATTAATACACGCTCATTTTTATCGACCAGTTTACAGCTACTGCTATCACTGCTGATTCTCTGCGCTGCCGTTTGGGGTGGTTTTGCACTCTATTACCAATTACCAGTGCAGATGCCATGGCTGGCGGTGATTAATCTGGTGGAATAGCTTAACCCCTACTAATCAGCACCTTTGGGAAGATGATGTCGCGCAAATGACAACAGGTCAGATTGAGGGCGATACAGTCACCCTATTTAATGTGCGCAACTTTGAGTGGCGCTCAGAAACCGACTACACCGCGCGCTGGGATACGCGTGAGTATGACTTAAGCAAACTCAAGTCTGTGGATATGCTGACGTCGCACTGGGGTATGGATGCGATTGCGCACGTTCTCGTCTCGTTTGGTTTTGCTGACGACCAGTTCGTTACTTTTTCTGTAGAAATTCGTAAAAAGAAAGGTCAGACCTTCTCCGAGATAGCCGGATTTTTCAAACAGTATGAATTAAGTATTCTGGCCATTGATGAACGTGATGCCGTTGCTGTTCGCCCCAATGTGCGTGGCGAAGATACCTTCTTATATCGCATCGATATGCCTGAGGCGATTCGTCGTCAGTTGTTTTTATCCTATATCGAACAAGCCAATGAGTTGATTGAAGAACCACGCTTTTACAATACAGTCACCGCCAACTGCACCACTTTAGTGTTTGGCATGATGCAACATATCAGCGGCGGTTTACCGCTGGATTCACGTTTACTGCTTACCGGTTACCTGCCCAGCTATATCGAAGAATTGGACGGCCTCACCGATGGCTTTGATTTGACACAGTTGCGCACAGCTGGGCGTATTACTGAACGTTCAAAACAAGCGGCTAACAGTGAAAACTACTCAAAAATCATTCGCCAAGGCGTTCCTGGCTGGTCATCGCAAGATTGAAAAGTGGTAAAAAAAGACCATTTCCTACTGACTTATACTCATAACTTAGATAGCTAAGTCTCTTTTTCAGCAAATTTCATACGAAAAAAGTTCAATTTATCTAAAAAACAAAAATAATTAAACTATTTTTTCAGACGTTTTTTATCACTTTTTCCAATGTCCGTTTCGGCAAGCTATAGCGCTGCGAAACGGACATTCGTGTTGGTCAAAAAATAGCCGTTCCTACCGTCTATATAGCTGTTTTCTCAGAAAAGCGCGGTTGTTATTATTTTTCAAGCTGCCTACTCTAGATGGGCTAAACCAATAACCACAAGGATTTATTTTGAGTGTAGCTCCCGTCATACTCCGTCAACCTGCAGACGGCGACGGCCATGCCCTGCATCAACTGGTCGCTCGCTGCCAGCCCCTAGACACCAACTCGGTGTACTGCAACTTACTTCAGTGCACTGATTTTGCGGATACTGCTATTGCTGCGGAAAACGCCGATGGAAACCTAGTTGGTTTCATTTCCGGCTACCGCCCTCCCGCACGCCAAGACACTCTTTTCGTCTGGCAAGTTGCTGTAGATAGCAGTATGCGAGGTCAAGGTTTAGCGCTGCGCATGCTTTTAGCCCTCACTGCACGGGTTGCCGCGCAAGGCGTTCGGTTGATAGAAACCACGATTTCACCGGACAACGCCGCCTCTCAGGCTTTATTTTTAAAAGCCTTTAATCAATTAGGAATCTCTCACACCACTTCGGTGCTCTTCTCCAGCCAGCAACATTTTTCTGGCTTGCATGAAGATGAAGTGCTGTACCGAGCGGGCCCTTTGCCTCTCGATTCCAAACAATAAATATTACAGGATTAATTATGAAAGCCTTTGAACAGAATTTCGAACAAAACGAATCTGGCGTACGTAGCTATTGCCGCTCATTCCCAGTGATGTTCAACCAAGCACAGGGTGCTGAACTGGTGACCACTGAGGGTAAACGCTACATCGACTTTTTAGCCGGTGCCGGTACTCTTAACTACGGTCATAACCACCCTGTACTGAAAAAAGCATTAATCGAATATATTCAAAACGATGGTATCGCCCATGGTTTAGATATGTATTCTTCAGCGAAAAACCGGTTTTTAGAAACCTTTAATCGCCTGATTTTAACGCCTCGTAAGATGCAAGATTACCTTGTCCAGTTTACGGGTCCAACCGGTACTAACGCGGTTGAAGCAGCGCTAAAATTGGCACGTAAAGTAACAGGTCGCAGTAATGTGATCAGCTTTACCAACGGTTTCCATGGTTGTTCAATTGGTGCGTTAGCCGTAACCGGTAACCAACACCACCGTGGTGCTGCGGGCATAACTTTGTCTGACGTGAGCCGTATGCCGTACGCCAACTATTTTGGCGATAAGGTTAATACCATTGCCATGATAGACAAAATGCTCTCAGACCCAAGTAGCGGTATCGACAAGCCTGCGGCTGCCATTGTTGAAGTTGTGCAAGGTGAAGGTGGTCTAAACGCTGCCTCTGCTGACTGGGTACGCAAGCTTGAGAAGCTGTGCCGCAAGCACGATATGCTGTTGATTGTGGATGATATTCAAGCCGGTTGTGGCCGTACCGGTACTTTCTTCAGTTTTGAAGAAATGGGTATTAAGCCAGATATGATTACTCTGTCTAAATCAATCAGTGGTTTCGGTCTGCCATTTGCTATCGTGTTATTACGCGAAAAACTGGATGAGTGGACGCCAGGTGAGCACAACGGTACGTTCCGTGGTAATAACCATGCGTTTGTAACCGCTGCTGCTGCTATAGAAGAGTTTTGGCAGGACGATAGCTTTGCCAAAAGCGTGCGCGAGAAAGGTGAAATCATTGCCAAGCGTATGCACAAAATTACTCGTCGCCACAGTGAGCACAACTTATTTGTTAAAGGCCGCGGCATGATGATTGGTATCAGCTGCGCCAATGGCGAAGTCGCTGCGCAGATTTGTCAGCACGCCTTTGAAAATGGCTTAGTGATTGAAACCAGTGGTAACCACAGCCAAGTGGTTAAGTGCTTATGCCCACTGACCATTACCCATGAGCAAATCACCACAGCCATGGATATTTTAGATGATGCTTTTGCTGCCGTTTTACCGAGCCAAGCAGAAGTGAAAGTGTCTTAAGTCAGCGTACTTAATACCTTTAACTAACCTTATTTATCAGTGCTGCTGACACTATTAATAGTCAGCAGCGCTCACAGGAGTTTTATAATGATCGTTCGTACCCTTAAAGAAGCAGAAAGCAGTGATCGTCGCGTTGTAACGAAAACGTGGGAAAGCACACGTATGCTGCTAAAAGAAGACAATATGGGCTTCTCGTTTCATATCACTACGATCTATGCCAACACTGAAACGCATATCTGGTATCAAAACCACCTTGAGTCGGTGTACTGCATGAGCGGTAATGGCGAAATTGAAACCATCGCAGATGGTAAAATTTACCCGATTGAAGCCGGTACTTTATATATTCTAGATAAAAACGATGAGCACTTATTACGTGGCGGTAGTGAAGACATGAAAATGGCTTGCGTATTTAACCCACCGCTTAACGGTAAAGAAGTACACGATGAAAACGGTGTTTACCCGCTTTAATCGTCATTTGTTAGATTCAGCGTGAAAAATCTAAGCGGCTCTATAGTCATTCAGACGCCGCTTAACTACACTTCGAGTGTCCGTGCCACCTACACGCTTGGTGGCGACACTCAACTGTATGAGTTGCGTATCCTGCGTTGGACTCATCTTTCTTGATTAACTTATTTATAACGGACGCACATTCATGCATACCGTAGAAAAAATTGGCGGCACTTCAATGAGCTGCTTTAACGACGTGTTAGAGAATATTTTCTTAACCAAACATCCTCAGCACGGCCTGTACCATCGTATCTTTGTTGTGTCTGCTTATAGTGGCATGACCAACCAACTGCTCGAACACAAGAAAACCGGTGAAGCAGGCGTCTATCAACGCTTTGCCGAAGCCAGTGGCGAAGAAGCTTGGCAAGAGCCTTTAGAAAAGGTGCGTGAGGCGATGTTAGCCAAAAACGCTGAAATCTTTACCGACAGCAAGCATGCTCTAGAGCAAGCCAATCAGTTTATTAATAGCCGTGTTGATGACTGTGCAGAAGTGATGCACAGCTTGCATCAGCTGTGCAATTTCGGCCATTTTCAGCTCACTGAACACTTAATGAAAGTGCGTGAAATGCTGGCGTCTTTAGGTGAAGCACACAGTGCATTTAATACTGTACTGGCGTTAAAGCTTAAGGGTATCAATGCACGTTTTGCTGATCTAACTGGCTGGCAAGCCGCTGAACCGATGCCATTTATTAAAATGATCGAACATCATTTTAAAGGTATCGATTTCAGTAAAGAACTGGTGATTGCACCGGGTTACACGCATTGCACTGAAGGCTTAATGAATACCTTTGATCGCGGCTATACCGAGATCACTTTTGCCCAGATTGCTGCGGCAACCGGCGCTAAAGAAGCCATTATTCATAAAGAGTTTCACCTCAGTACTGCTGACCCAAACTTAGTGGGCGCAGATAAAGTAGTGACTCTTGGTATGACCAACTACGACGTTGCTGACCAGCTGTCGAACTTGGGTATGGAAGCGATTCATCCACGTGCAGGTAAAACATTGCGCCGTGCGGGTGTTGAGCTACGTATCAAGAACGCTTTTGAGCCTGAGCATGCCGGAACACTGATCTGCCAAGACTATGCCAGCGTTACGCCACGCGTAGAAATTATTGCCGGTCGTAAAGATATGTTTGGTATCGAAGTATTCGACCAAGAAATGCTGGGTGATATGAGTTACGACTCTGAAATTACCGATATCATCAGAAAACTTAAGCTGTATGTAGTGAACAAATCACGCGATGCCAACAGTATTACCTATTACTGTGCAGGTTCGCGCAAGATTATTAATCGCGCGGCACGCATGATTGAAGAACACTACTCCAGTGCTGAAGTGACTGTGCATAACGTGGCAATTGTTTCGGCGATTGGCTCGAATATGAAAGTGAAAGGCATTCTGGCGAAAACTGCCACCGCCTTAGCGGATGCGGGTATCAGTATTCAAGCATTGCAGCAGACGATTCGTCAGGTAGAAATGCAGATTGTGGTGCAAGAAAGTGATTACGATGCAGCCATTATTGCCCTACACCGTGCGCTAATTGAGCCTGAGAACTATAGCGGTGTAATCAACCCAGCGGTTGCCGTCTAGCCCTGCATCAATCAATACGAATACGCTAAGGGTTCAGTGTATTCGATTACTTCATATCTATTTACTCTACAATCTTGTATAATGATATAACATTTACTCGCTGGAGCTTGATTATGAAAAAAACATTGATTGCGTTATGCCTAGTAACACTTAGCAGTTACAGCTTGGCTGCAGATAAGCAGCAAGTCACAGTTTCTCTGACGTCTGCAAGCACCATGGCACAAGGTATGGCGATGGTTTTAGCCAACCAAATGCAAGAACAAGGTGCACAAGTTGATATTTTACTCTGTGATAAAGCAGGCGATATCGCTTTAAAAGGCGCTGAAGGTGAAACCCTCAAGCCAAACAATGTAACCCCTGCTCAATTGTTAGATGGTGCGCTTAAGAAAGGTGCAACCGCTTCTGTTTGTGCACTGTACTTGCCAAACACAGGCAATAAGCCAGAAGATTTACGTGATGGCATTAAAGCAGCTAACCCAGCAGAAATGGGCGCAAGCTTATTAGAAGAAAACCGTAAGGTTATTGGCTTTTAAATAACGCTGACACTAGAACAAGCCTGTACTTGTACTGAATAAAATCAGTATAAGTACAGGCTTTTTTATTGTCTAAATAAACCGTTGGCTTGTACGTATTATTAATACTCATCGTCTCGTATTGGATAGCACCCAGATCTAACTGAGTCTAGTAACCAGTCTGTTACTTTTATCTTCGCTAGTATTGAAATTGGCTAGCGAGTAATGTCGATACAAACTTACGTACTCAAGGAAGCAGCTGCATAAACGCAAAGCAATCAAACCTTTTTGCGCTCGCAGTGCTGCTGCGTTAACATGCACAAATTTTAACGCTCTAAAAGGACGTAGCGATGAACCGTGTTTTGTACCCAGGCACCTTCGACCCGATCACTCGTGGCCATACCGATCTAATTGAACGTGCTGCACGTCTCTTTGATCATGTGATTATTTCTGTGGCTGCTAACCCAAAAAAAAGCCCCCTGTTTAGCTTAGAGCAACGTGTCGCTTTGGCTAAAGAAGTCACCGCACACTTACCTAACGTGGAAGTGATTGGTTTTAATAATCTGCTTGTGCACTTTGCTAAAGAAATGAATGCAAACATATTTTTGCGTGGTTTACGTGCGGTCTCGGACTTTGAATACGAGTTCCAGCTGGCCAATATGAACCGTAAATTAGCACCCGATGTAGAAAGCTTATTTCTGACACCGTCTGAGAAGTATTCGTTTATTTCTTCGACCTTGGTGCGTGAAGTTGCCGCGTTGGATGGCAATATTTCTGAATTTGTTCACCCAGCAGTGGCTAGCGCCTTGGCTGAACGCTATAAAAATGATTTATAGCAAGCATTGCTCTTACGGATGCTGCGCTCTGGTTTAGATTGCGGCACAATGCATATATTATTTTGGCATTGTGCCCTTACTGCCCTATAGGAGTTGCTCCATGTCGCTAATCATTACGGATGACTGCATTAACTGTGATGTCTGTGAACCAGAATGTCCAAACAGTGCGATTTCACAAGGTGAAGAGATCTACGAAATTGATCCTAACCTCTGTACTGAGTGCGTCGGTCACTACGATGAACCACAGTGCGTAGAGGTCTGCCCAGTGGATTGCATTCCATTAGACGCAAATAATGTGGAAAGCAAAGACGAGCTGATGGAAAAATATAAGATCATCACAGGTCAGGCATAAGTAGCGCTATGCGTCAGTTACAAGCTGCCGTACTGAGTGTATTGTTCTGTTGGTTGCTGGTTGCATCGGCCGAACAACCACCTGAGCAGGCTTATGTCAGCAGTGCTCATCCTTTAGCCAGTGCCGCAGGGATTGAGATTCTGCAGCAAGGTGGCAATGCAATTGATGCTGCCATTGCGGTAACTGCAGCTTTAGCTGTGGTTGAACCCTATGGTTCTGGCTTAGGCGGTGGTGGTTTCTATCTACTGCGCCGTGCTGGTAAAAACACTGATTATCACTTTCTCGATGCCCGTGAGCGTGCACCCTTAGCTGCGCATGCTGATTTGTATCGCGTTAATGGCGTGATTGACTCAGCTCTGTCACTCGATGGTGCATTAGCGGCAGCCATTCCTGGTATTCCTGCGGCACTGGATGAGCTTACACATCAGCATGCCAAGCTATCCTTAACAGACAATCTAGCGCCAGCCATTGCACTGGCCCGTGATGGTTTTGCCATTGATGCGGTCTATCAAGAACGCGTCGGTTGGCGTTTAGCTGCGCTGCAAAAAAACCCTGAATCCGCACGCTTATTTCTCAATCAGCAAGCAATACCAGAACAAGGTTGGATTTTGCGCCAGCCCGAACTCGCTGACACCTTAACCATGCTGGCACGTCACGGTGGCAACAGCTTTTACCAAGGTGCTTTTGCTAAAAAGCTAGTCAATGCAGTAGAGGATGCTGGTGGCATTTGGTCATTAGACGATTTAACTCAGTATAAAGTTAAGTGGCGCGCACCGCTGATTGTGCCATTAGCCGAACAACGCCAACTGATTAGCGCACCGCCACCATCAGCTGGTGGTATTGCCATTGCGCAAAGCCTATTGATGCTGCAGCGTTTACCTTGGCAACAAGCTGAACCTGCACAGCGCGCACACTATATTGCTGAAGTGTTTCGCCGTGCCTATCGTGATCGCGGCTTACTGGGTGACCCAGACTTTATTAATAACCCCACCCAAGCTCTGCTAATGCGCGCGCATATTGTGCAGATGGCAAACAGTATCCAAGTCGACCAAGCCACGCCCAGCGCCAGCTTAGCCCCCAGCACAGCACCGCATGAAGGTGATCACACCACGCATTTTGCCATACTTGATCAGCAGGGCAACGCAGTCGCGGCGACCTTATCACTAAATATGATGTTTGGCGCCGCCTTTACTGTGCCGGGTACTGGTGTGCTATTAAATGATGAAATGGATGACTTTGCTGCCGACCTTGAAGGCAGTAATGCCTATGGTCTTAGTGGTAGTGTGGCTAATAAAGTCCAAGCGGGTAAACGCCCGCTCTCATCCATGAGCCCAAGCTTTTTAGAAGGCCCGAATGATTTTGCTGCATTTGGTACGCCCGGTGGCAGCCGTATTCCCAGTATGAATGTGCTGGCGATGCTTGAATATTTGGACGGTAAAACGCCAGCACAATGGGTGGCCAGCCCACGCGTACACCATCAGTATTTACCTGATGTTCTGGGTTTTGAGCCGGGTGCGTTAACTGCGCAACAGCAGCAACGTTTACAGAGAAAAGGCCATGAAGTACAAGAGCTGACGCGCAACTACGGTAACCAGCAAGTACTTTGGTGGCAGAAGGTTTCAGGTCATAGTTCAGCCGCCAGTGATCCTCGTGGCCAAGGTGTCAGCCTGAGCTACTAAGCTTGCGCCGAGCGCTGATTTAGTAGAGTTGAATCAAAGGGAAATCATCGTCATCACCACCTAAGCGGCGCACTTCACGCAGCAACTCATTGTCATCTACCAGCCCGAGCTGCATCACATTACGTAAGCTTTGCGTAATGCGACTGGCATAGCCCAAGTCGTTCATTAAAGAACTGGCTTGTGAGTTATCCAACTGCTGCTGACGCACTTCGCTGAAAATACGATGACGAAAATCTGCGTCAAACTTAGCCGCCTGCCCATCCAGCCAATCCAAGCGACTGCGCCAGACATCATCCGGAAGATCCAAATGCCCAATCTCACGCACTTGGCGCAACACCCAGAGCACATGGCGGCGTAAGTCTAAATAATGATCATGTACCAGTGAACGCTCATCTCTTAAATAACGGCCTAGATTTTTCTGTAAATGCTTAGCATCTTTAACCGCATCGACCAGCTGTAAAGCCACCACTTGGCAGGTCATCCAAAACTGTTGGTGCTCTTCATCCATCGTCGCATCGAGACGACTCATAAATCCCAATAAGTCAGAATAAACGCCCTTAATATGGCGCTGATACAGCTCTTCTGCATCCAAGTAGTCAGTATCATTGGGCCGTGCATTTAAACGTGCCTCATCCACTTTGCCGCTAGAAAGCTGTTGCACCGGCTGATACAACGCATGGCAAATCACTTCTAAACTTAAACGACCTAAGTGTTGCAGCTCTTGCACCACAGCTCGTGAAGCAGTATCCACAGTGGCTAACGCCGCATCACTTAAATAACGTGCGTGGGTTTCAGGTAACACACGCTGCTCAACCACTGCGCGTTGGCCTGTTTGAATATCAGCAATAAGTACATTGGGCTCTTTGCGATCGGGTAAAAAACGGCACAGCCACGCTTCTAACTGTCGCTGCCAAGGCCAAAATAATGCAACGCCAATGACGTTAAATAAAGTTTGGAACATCGCCAACTGCAGCAAAGTATTGCTGCCTGCACCAAGCCAATGCATCAACCACTGTGATAACCACGCCAATGGTGTCAACAGTACTAACGTGATGACGCCGGTTAAAATATTAAACAGCGCATGCACTAAAGCTAGGCGCTGCCCACCTCGATTACCACCCAGCCAGCCAACAATTGCGGTGGTGACACTGCTACCAACGTTTCCGCCAATAGCAATTGCCATACCTTGCCAGAGTTCAATTTGGCCGCCGGCTAACGCGGCTAAAATCAGCATTAGAGTTGCATGACTTGATTGCAAAACAGCAGTTAAAGCTAAACCAATGGCAAAAAAAGCCAACTGAGCTAGCAAACCGCTATCGCCCTGCCCAGTCATATCAATACTGCTACCAAAAGCAGTAAAGCCGCCTTTAATTTCATCGATGCCTAAAAAGATAAAGGCAATACCCAGCACAATACGTCCGGCAGCTTTACTGTGCGGACCATTAAAACCAGCCAGCACACCAAAAACTAATAAAGGTAACGCAAGGGGACTTAAGCTGAAATTTTGTCCTGCCGCAGCAAGCAACCAAATACCGCCACTGGTACCCAGATTGATGCCGAGTAAAATCGAAATACCACCGGCTAACTGAATCAATCCAGTACTGATAAAAGCAATGGTCAGCAAGGACATCAGCGTGGTCGACTGCAACACCATGGTGCCACCGACACCAAATAGAAATCCTTTAAAGGGTGTTGCCGTACTGCGCTCTAAAAGCTGCTCTAAGCGACCTCCAGCTAGCTGCTTTAAGCCCTCTTCTAAGCACTGCATACCAAATAAAAATAACGCTAAACCTGCGCACAACTGCAACCAGCCTGAGCTATACCAAAAACTAACCGCCAAGATGGCGAGTGCCAACACAGGTAGTAAAAACGACTTAAGCTTGCCCATACACCCACCAACGCGCAGACCGTTAATCAAAAAAACACATATAGCCTAGTCATTACCCTCTGCAATTAAGAAGGGCAAAACCTCTAACACCAAGCCAGCAGACTGAATGCTACAGCGCAATTAGGCTATATTGACACTCAATCTGCTAAGTATTACATGCATTTTACTTGGCAAAAAAGACTTAACTTTGGCACTTGGCGCAATAGACACTTGAGCGTTGACCCAACTTAACTTCGCGCAGCTCGCTGCCACACACTCGACATGGCTGATCCGCTCGACCATAGACAAAGAGTGTTTGCTGGAAGTAGCCCGGTTTGCCATCGCCACCGACAAAATCACGCAGCGTAGTACCGCCTTGCTCAATCGCCGCAGCTAAGATGCGCTTAATTTCTACAGTGAGTTTGGCGTAGCGTGCTTTAGAGACACTGCCTGCTTCACGGCGCGGATCAATCCCTGCGGCAAATAACGCTTCGCTGGCATAAATATTACCGACACCAACCACGACCGCATTATCCATAATAAAGGGCTTAATCGGCATCTTACGATCCCGTGAACGCTCATATAGATGATCGGTGGTAAAAGCATCCAGCAGCGGCTCAGGACCCAGCTTTTGCAGGAGTTTATGCTGCAAAGGTGGCTCAGTACTCCAGAGCATCGCCCCAAAGCGACGCGGATCGGTATAACGCAAGATCATCCCAGATTCGAGTTCGATATCGACATGATCATGCTTGGCGACTGGCGTACCCGCTTCAACCATCCGCAAACTGCCCGACATACCTAAATGGCTGATTAAAGTGCCCACTTCAGCACCAATCAGAAGATATTTAGCACGGCGCTCAACACTGACAATATTCTGCCCTGATAAACGCACATCCAAGTCTTCAGGAATCGGCCAGCGCAAACGTGCATTACGCACCACCACACGAACCACGCGCTGACCAATTAAGTGCGGAGCAATACCGCGGCGCGTGGTTTCAACTTCAGGAAGTTCTGGCACGATCAGTTGCGCTTCAGTACAAAAGTGCTAAAGGCCGTATAATCCGGTATTTCCATCACCAGCTCGTCACCTTCTTGCAGTGGACCCACGCCTGCTGGCGTACCCGTTAACACCACATCACCGGGCTGCAAAGCAAACTGTCCGGCGATATGTTGAATCAGCGGAATAATCGGATAGAGCATTTCGCGGCTGTTGCTGTCTTGGCGTACTTCACCATTAATGGTCAAACGCACATCAATATCAGCGGTGTCTTTAACTGCAAAGCCTGAAATAAACGGTGCTAACACGCAAGCACCATCAAAAGATTTTGCCACTTCCCACGGCCAGCTTTTTTCTTTAAGACGCTCTTGCACATCACGCAAGGTTAAATCCAATGCAGGAGCAAAACCGGTCATCGCATCCAAAACTTCTTCTTCGCTCGGCTGACGCGATAAAGGTTTACCAATCAACACAGCAATTTCAATTTCGTAATGCACAGCACCACGGTCGTGCGGAATATTAAAACCACCTTCTGGCGTAACTACGCAGCTCGCGGGCTTAATAAACAAGAGTGGCTCAGTCGGCACTGGGTTATTTAACTCTTTGGCGTGCGCTGCATAGTTACGTCCCACACACACCACTTTACCCACTGGGTAATGAATGCGTGTACCGTCGATATATTGATGTTGATAGCTCATAAAAAACCCTTAAAAAACGAGAAGCGGCCGACTGTAATAACAGTCGGCACAACCATTAAGCTGGGAAAATCTTACCCGGATTCATAATGCCATTTGGATCAAAAACTGCTTTAATCGCCTGCATGTAAGCAATTTCTTCGACAGAACGACTGTAATGCAAGTAATCACGCTTGGTCATACCCACGCCATGTTCGGCAGAGATCGAACCGTTGTACTTCTGTACAGTTTCAAAAACCCATTGGTTCACAGTCGCACACTGCGCAAAGAATTCATCTTTACTCAGATTATCTGGCTTAAGAATATTTAAGTGCAGGTTACCGTCACCAATATGACCAAACCATACCACTTCAAAGTCTGGATAGTTTTTCGC
>CAJDWG010000074.1_pt1 | contig 15147 bp, 19 predicted proteins | sample 7391571 | NCBI WGS metagenome assembly CAJDWG01 (sample SAMEA7055722, study PRJEB34461) | soil metagenome | biome: terrestrial ecosystem; feature: Peninsula; material: soil | place: Antarctica | collected 2016
AGAGCGATGGTGAAGACAATGTCATCCACCAAAGCACCACGTGACAAGTCATTAACCGGTTTGCGTAAGCCTTGTAGCATTGGGCCAACGCTGATGACGTTAGCGCTACGCTGTACAGCTTTGTAAGTTGTGTTGCCCGTATTGAGATCTGGGAAGATAAATACGGTTGCGCGACCTGCAACTAAGCTATCAGGCGCTTTCGAACGACCAACGCTTTCGATGCTTGCAGCGTCGTATTGCAAAGGTCCATCGATCGGTAAAGACGGATTGAGCTCACGAGCAATGCGTGTCGCTTCACGAACCTTTTCAACTTCTGCGCCAGTGCCTGAATCACCGGTTGAGTAGCTGATCATTGCAACTCTTGGGTCAATACCAAAAGCTTTTGCTGACTCGGCACTTTGTAAGGCGATTTCTGCCAACTGAGTGGCGTTAGGATCAGGATTTACTGCACAGTCACCGTAGACCAATACTTGGTCAGGCAGCAGCATAAAGAATACTGATGATACTAAGTTGTAGCCCGGTGCTGTTTTGAGCAACTGCAGAGCAGGGCGAATGGTGCTCGCTGTTGTGTGCACGGCACCAGATACCAAACCATCTACATCATCTTCAGCCAGCATCATGGTGGCTAAAACAACGTTATCTTCCAGTTGTACTGCTGCTAATTGCGCAGTTAAGCCTTTATCTTTACGCAGTTCAACCATCGGAGCGATATAGGTCTGCAGGATGGACTCTGGGTCAATGATCTCCAAGTCAGCAGGTAAATCAATACCTTGTGCTTTAGCAATCGCATGAACTTCTTCAGGCTTAGCTAGTAGTACACAACGGGCAATACCACGTTTTTGACAAATAGCTGCCGCTTGAATGGTGCGAGGCTCATTACCTTCTGGCAGAACAATACGTTTATTAGCCGCTTGCGCGCGTTTTACCAATTGGTGACGGAACGCAGGCGGTGATAACAATAGTTGGCGCGTCGTACTGCAGCGTGCTGTCAGCCACTCTTGATCCAAGTGTCCGGCAATATATTCAGTCACTGCTTTGGCACGAACGGTATCGCTAATTGGAATACCTTTGTACAAGCGCGTTAGGTTGTAAGCCGTATCGTATGAGCCGGTTGCAACACTCATAACTGGCAGGTCGCCTTTTAGTGCGTGCTCACCAATATCCATAATGCTTGGGTTAGGTGTTAGATCACCGGTCAGTAATAAGCCAGCGAGTAGCACACCATTCATTTCAGCTAAGCTCACCGCCAAAATAATATCGTCACGGTCGCCTGGGCAAACTACTAATACGCCCGGTTGCAGCAACGGCACAATGTTAGCCACAGTGCGCGAGCATAAAATAACTTTTTGCACGCGACGCTGGTCAATATCACCAGTGTTATGCACTTTGGCTTTAATCAACTGAGCAAAGTCGCTGGTGCGAGCGTTGTTTAGTTCTTCTTTGCTAGCAATGCAGCCAATCAGGTGTAAATCACCTTTGCGCAGTGCAGGCAGATGGCTTTTCAAGCGCTCAACAAAAGCACCGATATGCGTCTCAGTAACTTTATTGATAATCACGCCAAGAACTTTAGGATCTTGCGTGCCGCCAAATAATTGCGCCTGCATTTCAATACGGTCGGACAGCTCATTGAGATCATCGCTGCTCGGCGCGCTAACCAGAATGACTTCAGCATCCATGGTTTTTGCAAGGTATGCGTTGATGCGCTCAGCGTAATTTGCTTGGCGCGATGGCGTCATACCTTCAACAATAATAATGTCGTATTCAGCTTGGATTTGCTGGTGCATGCTGACGATTTCTTCCATCAGTTCATCCAGCTGGCCGTTACCAATCAAGCGTTCAACATAGCTTAAAGACAGTGCTTTAGGCTGGCGAATACCATGAGTGGCTTCCATCAAAGCGCTAGAGCGCTCTGGGCCTTCATCATCAGTGTGTGGCTGGGCAATCGGCTTAAAGAAACCAACTTTTAAGCCAGAGCGCAATAGCGTCTGTACAACACCGAGGCTAATGGAAGATAAGCCAACACCAAATCCGGTTGGAGCAAGTAAAAATGTATGCATGAATCAACATTGGTCGGGATGACCAATACAAGCGGATGATTTTCAGCACTGATAACACCTTGTACACCGCGAACACACTTCAGATTTGCGGCATCGTCAAGTTTGAAATCGAGTAAGCGCATGTGATTTAGGGTTTTGCTGCGCACTAAGCTGGCGTTTTCACCGATACCACCGGTAAAGATCAGGCCGTCTAGCTTAGGTAGGGCACAGCCCATAGCAGCCAGTGATTTTGCTAAACGGTAGCAGAACACTTCAATTGCTAGGGTGGCGCGTTCATGACCTTCTTGGCTAGCTTCGATGAGGGTACGCATATCATTAGACAAGCCTGACAGACCTAGCAGTCCACTTTCCTTGGTCAGCATGTCCTCAACACGCTGAGCATTCCAGTTTAAGGTGCGGGATAAATGGACATGCAAGCTCGGGTCAACATCACCACTACGGGTGCCCATGCTAAGCTTTCGCCATTTACCACAGCGCTTGTTGAACAACCATTGCCCAAGTGGGCGACTAGCCAGCAACTGTCTTCTACCGGCAAGCCAGTGATTTCAGCAGCTTTTCGGCTCACGTACATATGACTGGTGCCGTGGAAGCCATAGCGACGGACATAGTGATCGGTATATAGGTATTCTGGTACCGCATAGCGATAGGCATGTGCTGGCATGGTTTGGTGGAAAGCAGTATCAAATACAGCGACATGAGTTAAATCAGGGTACAGCGTCATAGCGGCTTTAATGCCAATCAAGCCTGCTGGGTTGTGCAGCGGAGCGAGTACTGATGCGCGAAGAATAACCGCAATCACTTCGGGAGTTAGTGTCGAAGCTTCAGTAAATTGCGCGCCACCATGAACAACACGGTGACCAATGCCTAACAGTTTACCGTCGCTGGCTTTTTGCACTAAAGGTAGCAAGCGTGCAAAGGCTTCTTCGTGGTCAGCGCCGCTGATTTGATCGGTATGCTTTACACCGTTCATTTCCCAGTTTAAAACTGCATGTAGGCTGCCTAAACGTTCTGCAAGGCCTTGGATAAGAAAATCTTCGCGGTCTTCATCTACTAGTGCAAATTTAATAGAAGAGCTGCCGCTGTTGATAACCAATATCATTTATAAAGTGTTCTAATCTTCGTGTGCGACATGTAGGTAGGTCAAGTGAGCATTGGTCTATTTAATCTAAAGTCGCATTACAGATCATGTGCAGGTAAACTTTCACTTTCATTCATTTTGATAAAGGTTTTATTTTATGCTGATCGCCAATCAACATGTTGTCGCCATTGACTACACGCTCAGTAACGACGCTGGCGAAGTGATTGATAGCTCTGCTGGTGCTGAGCCGTTGGTCTATTTGCATGGTGCAGGCAATATTATTGCTGGTTTAGAAAACGCATTAGCCGGCAAAGTTGTCGGTGATGAGCTAGAAGTAAGCATTGAGCCAGAAGATGCTTACGGTGAGTACAGTGCAGAGCTGATCACCAATCTAGGTCGTGAAATGTTTGAAGGTGTTGAAGAGTTAGAAGTGGGTATGCAGTTTCATGCCTCAGCGCCCGATGGTGGTATGCAGATCGTGACTATTCGCGATATCGATGGTGACCAAGTGACGATCGATGCTAACCATCCACTGGCCGGCCAACAGCTTAACTTTAAAGTTAAAGTTATTAGTGTGCGCGCGGCGAGTGAAGAAGAAATTGCACATGGTCACGTACACGGAGAAGGTGGTCATCAGCATTGATGACTCAAATGAGTGCGTGATTCATAACAAAGGCACTTAAAAGTGTCTTTGTTGTTTCAGAACCTTGGTAGTGGCCTACACTATTGTACCTAGCCCATGTATTTCTCTATTGGGAGTGCGCGCTGACAGTGCTATATTGTTCTGTTAGCGGCATGCGTAGATTATGTATGGATGCTCTAATGTTTCAACACATAAATACTATTTAGCGGGAGCTTATATGTCGGTTGACGATACTTTCGCCGTAGAGTTAAAAGGCCTGACCTTTCGGCGTGGCTCACGAAAAATATTTGATAATGTTGATATCCGTTTCCAGCGTGGCAAAGTCACTGGGGTTATGGGTCCGTCAGGTTGCGGTAAAACAACATTATTACGCTTGATGGCTGCGCAGCTAAAACCTGAACAGGGTGAAGTGTGGGTCAATGGACAGAATCTACCGAGTTTATCGCGTAGTGACTTATTTGATATGCGTAAGCAATTCGGTGTGCTGTTTCAAAGTGGTGCACTGTTTACGGACTTAAACGTTTTTGAAAACGTTGCCTTTCCATTGCGCGTGCACACCAAGCTCCCAGAAGAAATGATCCGCGATATTGTTTTAATGAAGTTGCAAGCGGTGGGTTTGCGCGGTGCAATTGATTTAATGCCTGATGAACTATCTGGTGGAATGAAGCGTCGTGTTGCTTTGGCACGAGCGATTGCTTTAGACCCTGATATTTTATTGTATGACGAGCCTTTTGTTGGCCAAGATCCGATTGCCAAGGGCGTGTTAGTGCGTTTAATCCGTTTGCTGAATGATGCTTTGGGGATCACAAGCGTTGTGGTGTCCCATGACTTAGCGGAAACAGCGAGTATTTCTGATTACCTGTATGTCATCGGGGATGGTCAGATTTTAGGGCAGGGTAAGCCGGACGAGTTAATGAACTCAGAGAACCCACGCATTCGTCAATTTATGCAAGGTATTCCTGATGGACCGGTACCGTTTCACTTTGATGCGCCGGATTATCGCGACGACTTATTAGGAGGTCGTTAAATGGCGCGTAAGTCTTTAGTGGACCGTATTGCACTGTTGGGTCGTTCCGGCTTGGATATTGTGCAAGCGATGGGCCGCTCGCTGATATTTTTATGGCATGTCCTGATTGGTCGTGGCGGCGCAGGTACTGGTATACATCTGTTGATAAAGCAGTTGTACTCAGTGGGCGTATTGTCGCTAGCCATTATTATCGTTTCAGGTCTGTTTATTGGCATGGTGCTGGCGCTGCAAGGCTATAGCATTTTGGTTGATTTCGGTTCTGAGCAAGCGGTTGGGCAAATGGTGGCTTTGACGTTACTGCGTGAGCTTGGGCCTGTAGTGACTGCTTTGTTATTCGCGGGTCGCGCTGGTTCTGCGTTAACTGCAGAAATTGGCAATATGAAGTCTACCGAGCAGCTGTCGAGTCTCGAAATGATTGGCGTTGATCCACTTAAATACATTATCGCACCGCGCTTATGGGCAGGTTTTATCTCCATGCCTTTATTAGCAGCAATTTTCTCTGTTGTCGGTATTTGGGGCGGAGCGATGGTGGCGGTTGACTGGCTGGGTGTTTATGAAGGTTCGTACTGGGGCAATATGGTCAACAGTGTCGATTTTTATAATGATGTAATCAATGGCGTTATTAAAAGTGTCGTATTTGCTTTTGTAGTGACCTGGGTGGCGGTATTCCAAGGCTATGATTGCGAACCGACTTCAGAAGGTATCAGTCGCGCGACGACGCGTACGGTGGTCTATGCATCGTTAGCTGTGTTGGGTTTAGACTTTATTTTGACTGCTTTAATGTTTGGAGATTTCTGATGCGAATCCGTGCCGTTGAAATTAGTGTAGGTGTGTTTTTATTGGCAGGTATGCTCGCGTTATTGTTATTGGCTCTGCGAGTAAGTGGTTTAACCGTTGCCAACAGCACCGATACCTATAAATTAAGTGCTCACTTTGACAATATTGCTGGATTAACCACACGCGCAAAAGTCACTATGGCTGGGGTAACTGTAGGTAAGGTTGTGGCGATTGATTTCGACACAGAAACCTACACTGGTGTGGTCACCTTGGAAGTGCAGCATAAGGTCAATAACTTACCAACCGATACTACAGCATCGATTCTTACCGCCGGCTTGCTGGGCGAAAAATATATCAGCCTCAGCGTTGGTGGTGAGGATGAAGTCTTAGCCGATGGTGATGTGATTTACGATACGCAGTCATCTTTGGTACTCGAAGAGTTGATTGGTAAGTTTTTAATGAACACAGTTAATCAGGATTAATCGTTATGTTAGCTATGTTACGTCATGCCTTATTGTTCTCCGTGCTGGCCTTTACCGGCTTTAGTATTGCGGCAACCGATGCGCATACAGTGGTTGAAAAAACCACTGCTAAACTGTTAGCTGATTTGAAAACTAACAAAGCTAAATACCGTACTGACCCAGTCGCTTTTTATACCGCAATGGAAATTATTTTAGGCCCTGTGGTTGATGCTGACGGTATTTCTAAAAGCGTTATGACTGTACGTTATTCGCGTCGTGCAACACCTGAGCAGATGCAGCGCTTTCAAGACAACTTTAAACGCAGCTTGATGCAGTTTTATGGTAATGCTTTGCTTGAGTACGACAATCAAAATATCCGTGTCTTACCCAATAGCATTGCTCAAGGTGATAATCGCAGTGAAGTGCGTATGGAACTGACCGATCACAAAGGTGTGATTTATCCGGTGTCCTACACCATGGTTAAAGTCGGTAATGATTGGCGCATGCGTAATGTGATTATTAACGGTATTAACTTAGGTAAGCTGTTCCGTGATCAGTTTGCTGAAGCGATGCAACGTAATGCGCAGGATCTTGACCGTGTGATTGATACTTGGGTTGAGACTGTCGCTAAAACACGCACCGCTCAGGAGGATGCGTGAGTCAGGCCAGTATTACTATTGATGATCTAGGCGTACTGCATATTAGAGGTGTGCTGGATCACAGTACAGGTGTGTTTTTACGTGAGCAGGGTCAGACCTTGATTCGCAACAGTAGCGCTACAACCGTGCAATTGAATTGCGCTGGTGTGGAAAAATCCAGCAGCGTAGGGCTGGCATTGTTGCTAGCTTTTATGCGTGACGGGCAGGACGCTGGTAAACCAGTTGAGCTGGCTCAGTTGCCTGAAGATATGTGTAAAATTGCCCAAGTATGTGGCTTAACCGAGATTCTCGGTATTGAACCCGGTCATTTTGATGCAGGAAAGACTGAATAAGTGCTAATGTAGCGGCCGCAAAAGTGCTGACCGCTGTTGATGAGGTTAACTATGCAATCTGTAGCAGTAAAACAACTGTTAGAAGAAAAAATATCGAACACTCAAGTTGAAGTCGAAGGCGAAGGCTGCAATTTCCAACTGAATATTATTAGTGATGAGTTAGCAGCATTAGGTGCTGTTAAGCGTCAGCAACAGATTTATGCTGTGCTTAACCCTTGGATTGCTGACGGCAGTATTCACGCGGTTACAATGAAGTTTTACACTCGCACGGCTTGGGCCGAACGCTCTTAAAGTAACCAAACGAGACTCTAATGGATAAGCTAATTATTAGCGGAGGTCATCGTTTAGACGGTGAAATTCGTATTTCTGGCGCCAAAAATGCTGCGCTGCCTATTCTTGCAGCAACCTTATTGGCCAGTGCGCCTGTGACTGTGTGCAACCTACCGCACCTTCACGATATTACAACGATGATTGAGCTGTTTGGTCGTATGGGTATTGAGCCTGTTATCGATGAAAAGCTCAGCGTAGAAATTGATCCGCGCACTATTAAAACACTGATTGCACCGTACGATTTAGTAAAAACTATGCGTGCGTCCATCTTGGTATTGGGTCCAATGGTTGCGCACTTTGGTGAGGCTGAAGTGGCTTTGCCAGGTGGTTGTGCGATCGGTTCACGTCCGGTTGATTTACATATCCGCGGCTTAGAAGCGCTTGGTGCAGAAATCACTGTTGAAGATGGCTATATCAAAGCGAAAGCGCCAGAAGGTGGTTTACGTGGCGGCAACTTCTTCTTTGATGTGATAAGTGTCACTGGCACCGAAAATATTCTAATGGCAGCAACCTTAGCTAAAGGCCGTACGGTTCTTGAGAATGCTGCGCGTGAGCCAGAGATTGTTGATTTGGCTAACTGCCTTATTGCTATGGGTGCGAAAATCCAAGGCGCAGGTACTGACACCATTATTATTGACGGTGTTGAGAAGCTGGGTGGCGCACGTTACACAGTTATGCCTGACCGTATTGAAACTGGTACTTACCTGGTTGCAGCAGCGGTTACTGGTGGTCGCGTTAAGCTTAAAGATACTGATCCAACCATTCTTGAAGCGGTGTTATCTAAGCTGCAAGAAGCCGGTGCAGAAATCACTACCGGTGAAGACTGGATTGAGTTGAATATGCACGGTAAGCGTCCTAAAGCTGTGAATATTCGCACGGCGCCATACCCAGCGTTCCCAACCGATATGCAAGCGCAGTTTATTGCTATGAATGCGTTGGCAGAAGGCACCAGTACTGTTATCGAAACCATCTTTGAAAACCGCTTTATGCACGTGCAGGAAATGCAGCGTATGGGCGCAAAAATTCAAATTGAAGGTAATACTGCGATTGTTACCGGTATCCCACAGCTTAAATCAGCACCTGTAATGGCGACTGACTTACGAGCGTCTGCCAGCTTGGTGATTGCTGCCTTAATGGCTGAAGGTGACACCCTGATTGATCGCATTTATCATATCGACCGTGGTTACGAATGTATCGAGGAAAAAATGCAGATCCTTGGTGCGAAAATCCGCCGAGTACCAGGCTAGTATTATGTTAACTATTGCACTATCAAAAGGTCGGATCCTCGACGATACCCTACCGCTGTTAGAGCAGGCGGGTATTGTGCCGACTGAAAATCCAGAGAAAAGTCGTAAATTAATTATCCCTACCACGCGTGACGATGTGCGCCTGCTTATCGTTCGCGCCACTGACGTTCCCACCTATGTTGAATTAGGTGCGGCAGATTTAGGTGTAGCGGGTAAAGATGTGTTGCTTGAGTACGGTGGCCAAGGCTTATATGAGCCACTCGACTTGCAGATTGCTAAGTGCAAGTTAATGACCGCAGGCCCAGTTGATACAGCTGAGCCCACTGGTCGCTTGCGTGTGGCAACTAAATTCGTCAATGTGGCTAAACGCTACTATGCCGAGCAAGGTCGTCAGGTCGATATCATCAAACTCTATGGTTCGATGGAGTTAGCACCGCTGGTGGGTTTAGCGGATAAGATCATTGACGTGGTGGATACGGGTAACACCTTGCGCGCCAATGGTTTAGAGCCACAAGAGCTGATTGCGCATATCAGTTCACGTTTAATTGTTAACCGTGCTTCGATGAAGATGAAACACGCTGATATTAAAGCCCTGATTGATACCTTAAGTGCTGCGATTGACGCACGACACTGACAGTAAAATGCACCGGTGTGCTGATGCACATCGCCTATCTGCGTCATAGCCGAATTGATCGGGTGCCCGCGCAGAAGGTTTGCTAGTCTGGCGGCGCCCGAATATTTTTTATTATTGAGGCCCGCTATGACTGCAGCGACTTTTGTACGACGTTTAAATGCCCAAAATGCAGATTTTAATACCCAGCTTGATCAGTTACTGAGCTGGGACAGTGTGTCTGATGCCAGCGTAAATCAGCGCGTATTAGATATCATTGATAACGTACGCACCCGTGGTGATGCTGCGTTAGTTGACTATACTCGCCAGTTTGATGGCCTTGATGTTGCGCAGATGAGTGATTTAATTCTGCCGCGCGAACGTCTTGAGCTAGCGCTGACCCGTATCACTCCCGAACAACGCCGCGCCTTAGAAACAGCTGCGCGCCGTGTGCGTGAGTATCATGAGCGCCAAGTGCAAGACTCATGGCAGTATCAAGAAGCCGATGGCACTATCCTCGGTCAGAAAGTGACACCGCTGGATCGTGCAGGTTTGTACGTACCAGGTGGTAAAGCCTCCTACCCATCATCGGTCTTGATGAATGCTATTCCGGCTAAAGTCGCTGGCGTACCTGAAGTCGTGATGGTGGTGCCAACCCCACGCGGTGAAATTAACGAGTTAGTCCTTGCTGCTGCTGCCATTGCGCCTGTCGATAAGATTGTGGGGCCAGGCAATATCTATGTTGCCACTGCCAAACGCCATGTGTTTGGTAAAGTCGGCATTGATATGATTGCTGGCCCATCTGAGATTCTGGTGATCTGTGATGGCAAAACTGATCCTGACTGGATTGCCATGGATCTGTTCTCGCAAGCCGAACACGATGAAGATGCACAGTCTATTCTGCTCAGCCCCGATGCGGATTTCTTAAACCGTGTTGAACAAAGCATGCAGCGCTTATTGCCAACCCTAGAGCGCGAAGAGATTGCTCGCACCTCATTACGTGAGCGTGGCGCGCTGATTCTTGTGGCAGATATGGCACAGGCGATTGAAGTGGCGAACCGTATTGCTCCTGAGCACTTAGAGTTGTCAGTGGAAAACCCAGAAGAATTACTGCCACAGATTCGTCATGCTGGCGCAATCTTTATGGGTCGCTACACTGCTGAAGCGCTAGGCGATTACTGTGCAGGCCCCAACCACGTATTGCCAACCTCAGGCACGGCGCGCTTTTCGTCACCTTTGGGTGTCTATGACTTCCAGAAACGTTCATCGATTATTTACTGCAGTCCAGAGGGTGCCTCTGAGTTGGGTAAAGTGGCTTCGGTGTTGGCGCGAGGCGAGTCATTAACTGCGCATGCACGTTCAGCAGAGTACCGTATTAAAGCGGATTAAAAGGATAGGATAATCGCTAAATAAGGCGGTTATCGAGGATTAGAATCGCTGCGCATAGTGTGGCGATTGTCTCAGTTTAGGAGCGTACGACGTGAGTAAGTTTTGGAGTCCTTTTGTTAAAAACTTGGTGCCTTATGTACCGGGTGAGCAGCCAAAGATTGAACGTTTAATTAAACTCAATACCAACGAGAACCCTTACGGCCCATCGCCTAAGGCAATCGTAGCAATGCAGGCGCAAATCAGCGATGACCTGCGTCTGTATCCTGACCCCAATTGCGACCTGCTCAAGCATGCCGTAGCCGACTACTACTCAGTTGCTCCGCAGTATGTATTTGTTGGTAATGGTTCCGATGAAGTCTTAGCGCATGCTTTCCATGGTTTATTTCAACACGATAAGCCACTGCTGTTTCCAGATATCAGCTACAGCTTTTATCCAGTGTATTGCGGCTTGTACGGTATTGAGCAGCAACAGGTTGCGTTGGATAACAACTTCCAAATTAATGTTGCTGATTATCAACAGCCCAACGGCGGTATTATCTTCCCTAACCCAAATGCGCCAACAGGCTGTTTGTTAGAGCTGGATAAAATTGAGCAGTTGCTGCAAGCCAACCCTGATTCTGTGGTGCTGGTTGATGAAGCCTATATCGACTTTGGCGGTGAGCTGGCGCAGCGGCTGCGTTTGCCGATGCCGATCACTTCCACAGTACGCGTAATAAAGTTATTGCCAGCCGTGAATGGGTGGTTGAAGCCTTGACTGCATTAGGCTTTGAAGTACTGCCGTCGGCGGCAAACTTTGTTTTTGCCCGTCATAAGAGCCGTGATGCCAGTGAGTTAGCTACACAGTTGCGTGAGGAAGGTGTCTTGGTACGCCACTTTAAACAGGCGCGCATTGAGCAGTTTTTACGTATTACCATCGGTACTGATGAGCAGAACCAGACATTAATTGATGTATTGAAGCGCTGCATCTAAATACCGTGTTTAACTGCGTTAGCACGTTTTATAACTACGAGGTTAGCCATGTACAGTGAACAAAATCTAATTTGGATTGACTTGGAAATGACCGGTTTGGATACCGATAATGACCTGATCATTGAAATGGCCACCATCGTTACTGATAGCCAGCTCAATATCCTTGCTGAAGGTCCTGTGCTGGCGATTCACCAGTCTGATGAAGTGCTGGCGGGTATGGACGAGTGGAATACCCGTCAGCACGGGCGGAAGCCGAGACCATCGCTTTCTTAGAAAAGTGGTTACCAGCCAATGCTTCGCCTATTTGCGGTAACAGCATTTGCCAAGACCGCCGTTTTTTATACAGTCATATGCCTAAGTTGGAAGCCTATTTCCATTACCGCAATTTGGATGTTTCCACTGTTAAAGAACTCGCAGCGCGTTGGGCACCCGAAATTCTTGATGGTTTTAAAAAAAGTGGGGCGCATTTAGCTTTGGCTGATATCCAAGATTCGATTGCTGAGTTGCAGTATTACCGTGAACACTTTATTCACAGTTGTATAAGACCTTTGGCTAGGTTTTCTGTACTATGGCCTATAGATTGTAAGACAAAGAATATCAGCACATATGCTTGTGGGTGCTTGCGGAGAAGAGGGGGCGAAACATAATGGATTTTTATAAGGTCGCCTTACTCATGATTGGCAAGATGCACAGCACTCATACAATAAAGAAACAGGACCTTAAATGATAGCTGCCTATGAAATACTGATTGCAGATGACCACCCACTGTTCCGTAGCGCATTACGTCAAGCGCTGACCTTAAGTTTGGGTAGCACTGTACGTTTAGTTGAAGCAGAAAATATTGCGGAGCTAGAAAACTGCCTGCAAGAAAAATCAGATTGGGACTTGGTTTTGCTAGACTTAAATATGCCCGGTGCACATGGTTTTTCTGGGTTAGTGTTGTTGCGTGGACAATATCCACAGGTTCCAGTTGTGATGATTTCTGCGCAAGAAGAGTCAATGGTAATGGCCCGTGCGCGTGAGTTTGGTGCCAGCGGCTTTATTCCAAAATCAAGCCCGTTAGAGAGTATTCAAGAAGCGGTACAGGTTGTGCTTGATGGTGATATTTGGTGGCCAGCGCAAACTGCAGCAACTGCAGCAGTAACCGCAGAAGAAAAAGCTGCCAGCGCAGGTTTGGCGAGCTTAACCCCGCAACAGTTCCGCGTATTGACTATGGTTTGTGATGGCTTGCTCAATAAGCAGATTGCTTATGATTTAAACGTCTCAGAAGCCACAGTTAAAGCGCACGTTACAGCAATTTTCCGCAAATTAAATGTACGTACCCGTACCCAAGCCGCTTTACTCTTACAGCAAATGGAATCTATTCCACAAAGCGAATAATCCTCAGCGTTTGCAGTATGCTTTTGCCTGCAAAGGTCATACTGCAAGCAATATCTGTTCAGCAGCAACGCAGTCAAGGTCTCTATGTCCCCATTTAAAGGTAAATCCGGTATACGCCGTATTGTGAATGCTGCCGGTTATTCAGTGGCCGGCCTGCGTGCTGCTTTTGTTGGTGAAGCAGCCTTTCGTCAGCTGTTATTGCTCAATGCAATTCTAATCCCCATCAGCTTTATGTTGGATGTATCACGCGGTGAGCGTGCTTTGATGGTGGCGGTATGTTTACTATCACTTATTATTGAGTTGTTTAACTCAGCGATTGAAGCAGCGATTGATCGCATTTCTTTAGAGCACCACCCACTGTCGAAAAACGCTAAAGATATGGGTAGTGCCGCACAAATGGTTGGCATGACCGCCATTGCAGCGGTCTGGGTAATTATCTTACTTGGCTAACCACGCAATAATGCGGTTACTCCTTAACCGCGCTCACTCCAGCCAAAGTGGTAAACGATGTATCTTTGGCCGTCAGTAAAAAATCCTTCATAAATGCCGCATCGAGCATATCTGTACGCACGGCTGCATATAGCGTTGAAAACAAACCGTTCTCACCTAAACGACGCGCACTCACATAACCCTTCGATGTGTATTCATGCATTGCCCAGTTCGGCAAGCAACACACGCCACGGCCGCTAGCGACCAATTGCATCATCATCACCGTTAACTCAGACGTACGTACTTGTGCAGGCTCAACATCAGCAGGCTCTAAAAAGTGATTAAAAATATCCAAGCGATCATGGTCAACAGGGTAGGTAATTAAAATTTCATCACGCAGATCTTCAGGTTCCACATAGGCTTTCTGCGCGAGCGGGTGCTGTTTCGCCACAGCTAAGAGGGCTTCATAAGCAAACAGTGGGATATAGCTGATACCGCTCATCTCAACAGGATCCGAGGTCACCACTAAATCTAAATCACCACGTGCTAGTGCCGGCAGCGGCGCAAAGGCAAAGCCTGAAGCTAAGTCTAATTCCACTTCGGGCCAAGCATCACGAAACTGATCAATGGTCGGCATCAGCCACTGGAAGCAGCTGTGGCATTCAATCGCCATATGTAAACGCCCAGCCGAACCACCTTGTAAGCGCGCGACATCACGCTCCGCACCACGCATTAAAGGCAGTACTTCATCTGCCAGTCTAAGTAGACGCAAGCCTGCACTGGTAAAGCGCACGGGTTTGGTCTTGCGCACAAACAGTTGCATGCCAAGACGTTCTTCCATTTCTTTAAACTGGTGGGAGAGGGCGGATTGCGTGAGGTGCAGGCGCTCTGCTGCCTCGACTAAGCTGCCAGCATCGCGTAGCGCGCCGAGAGTTTTGAGGTGGCGAATATCCAGCATAAGGATTCCTTAAGTAGAAACATGAATAAAACTATTGATCATCAGTAATATTTTGAAATTGTCTCATTCGCGCTCTGCCATGACAATAGCGTCATTCATTTAAAGGAGAGCAAGCATGGCCGTAGCACATACCTTAGGATTCCCGCGCATTGGTGGTGATCGCGAATTAAAGAAAGCCGTCGAAGCCTACTGGAAAGGCGATATCACTGAAGAAAAACTGCGTGAAGTCGGCCGTGAATTGCGTGCTAAGCACTGGCAGATCCAGAAAGATGCTGGCTTAGACTTACTACCGGTCGGTGACTTTGCTTGGTACGACCAAGTATTGACTCACTCACTGATTTTCAGTGTGGTGCCAGAGCGCTTTGCTAAAGCGGGCGAAAAACCAACGCTTGATACCTTATTTGCCATGGGCCGTGGTGTTGTCGAGAGCAGCTGTTGTGGTGGTGCCCACGCACAAGAAATGACTAAGTGGTTTGATACCAACTATCACTACTTAGTCCCTGAGTTAACCGCAGACCAGGAATTTTCGCTGAGCTGGAATCAGTTATTTGAAGAAGTGGATGAAGCCTTAGCGCTCGGTCACAAAGTTAAGCCCGTCATCATTGGTCCATTGACCTGGTTATGGTTGGGTAAAGTTAAAGGCGAAGAGTTTAACAAATTAGACTTACTCGACAAATTGCTGCCAATTTATGGCGAAATCTTCCAGCATCTGGCTGCACAAGGTGTTGAGTGGGTACAGATTGATGAGCCGATTCTAAGCCTCGACTTACCACAAGAGTGGAAAAATGCATTTGAGCGTGC
>CAJDWG010000063.1_pt1 | contig 14895 bp, 11 predicted proteins | sample 7391571 | NCBI WGS metagenome assembly CAJDWG01 (sample SAMEA7055722, study PRJEB34461) | soil metagenome | biome: terrestrial ecosystem; feature: Peninsula; material: soil | place: Antarctica | collected 2016
AACGTGGTGATGATGGGTATGGGGGAGCCACTTTTGAACTTTGATAATGTCGTTGATGCGATGAAAATTATGCTTGATGACTTGGGTTATGGTATTTCCAAGCGCAAGGTGACCCTGTCAACGGCAGGTGTAGCGCCGATGATTGATAAGCTCGGTGAGCACATTGATGTGTCCTTAGCTTTATCTCTGCATGCGCCCAATGATCCATTACGTAATACCCTCGTGCCAGTTAATAAAAAGTATCCGCTGAATGTTGTTTTGGATGCTTGCAAGCGTTATATCGCTAAGCTGGGCGAAAAGCGTTTTTTAACCATTGAATACACCTTGCTTAAAGATATTAACGATCTGCCTGAGCATGCTGAGCAATTGGTTGAGTTATTAAAAGATGTGTCATGCAAAGTGAACTTGATTCCGTTTAATCCATTTCCGCATTCAGGCTATGAGCGTCCAAGTAACAATGCGATTCGTCGCTTTCAGGATACCTTGCACAATGCAGGCTATAGTGTGACAGTGCGGATGCCGCGCGGTGAAGATATTGATGCAGCATGTGGGCAGTTAGTCGGTCAGGTACAAGACCGTACACGACGCAGTGAGCGTTATATTGCTGTACGCCAACTCAATAGCTAAGTGAATACAATGGTTGGTAATGTCGCAGTGTGTCGTACTTAAAGGAGTGGGTATGATTATTCGTGCAGGACTCTTATTGTTTTTTACTGTGGTGCTCAGCGCTTGTGTATCCAGCGGTAATAATTCGCCATTGCGCACCGAAGAAGGTCGCAATCAGGCTCGTGACGCTTATATCCAGCTTGGGCTTGGCTATGTCCAGCAAGGTGTATCAGAGCAAGCTAAAGCACCACTCAAAAAAGCGCTAGAAATTGATCCTAAAAGTGCTGATGCACATGCTGCTTTGGCGCTGGTCTTTCAGCAAGAGCTCGAGCCTAAATTAGCTGATCAGTATTACCGTAAAGCCTTAGCTCAAGGAAAAAACAGCCGCATTGAAAATAACTACGGTGGGTTTTTATATGAGCAGGGTGATTATCAAGCGGCTTACCAGCAATTTAATACTGCAGCACAAGATACAATGTATACAGAGCGGTCGCGAGTTTTTGAGAATATGGGATTAACCGCGTTACGCTTAAATCATAAAACGCTGGCGTTACAAAATTTTGAACGTGCTTTACGCTTAAATATTCAACAGCCGCGTGCATTGCTTGAAACAGCATGGTTATTGTACGAGCGCCAAGACTATAGTCTTGCGCAGCGTTACTATAAGATTTTTACCCAGTTGAGCGAACAATCAGCTCGTAGTTTATTGCTTGGTGCGTGCTTAGCTGATGTATTTCAAGAACGTAATCATTTAGGGCTGCAACTTAAGCGCTTGTATCCTGAGAGTGTTGAGTATAAACAGTATCTTTTGGAGCAGTGATGAGCGATGCATACTTAGCAACAGGCACGCAGAGTATTTCAGTCGGAGATAGTTTGCGTAATGCACGAATGGTGACTGGCTGGACAGTAGCTGACGTCGCTAAAAAACTGAATTTAACTCCAAGTGCTGTTGAGTTCATAGAAGCTAACCAATTTGAGCGCTTGCCTGGTACAACTTTTGCGCGTGGTTATATTCGCAGCTATGCAAAAATTTTAGGGTTAGATTCTAATCAGCTTGCCCAGAAGTTTGATGAACAGTTTATTGGCAGCGTCGCTGCGAATTGTGTGCAAAGTATTGACCGTGCTGGTGAAGCGCGCCGTGTGTCACGAGGCATGCTGCAATTTAGTTTATTTGTTGTACTGCTTATTACCTTGGGCGCAGGTTATTACGCTTGGGAGGTATTTAACTCTGCAGGCTCTGACGTGAGTAGTAAGCCTTCTGTTTTTGAGCGTGTTGAGGTTGAACGTGCTGATGGTTCAGTGCATGTACAAACATTGGACGAGCCTGAAGATCATGCTGTAGCTTTTGTGCTTGATACCAATATTGCAAGCGCTACAGATACCGATGACGAGCAGAGAGCAACGCAAGCTGATACAGGTGATGCACACGTTGTAGAAAAACCAGAAGCTGCTGGCATGGGTGCTGTACGATTGTCTTTTGCGAATGACTGCTGGATACGCATTGTTGATGCTGACGGTACAGAAATCAGTAGCGGCTTAAAACGAGCGGGTGAAAGCATGTCGGTCACCGGCAAAGCACCTCTAGATGTACGCTTAGGCTACGCTAAGGGTGTGAGTATTACTTATAACGGCGAAGTTGTTGATTTTAACTCAGCGGTTCGCGGTGCAACTGCAAGGTTTAAATTGGGCAAATAATCATGCACGGACAAAATTTAATTAAGCGTCGTATTTCTCGAAAAATTTATGTTGGTTCGGTTGCGGTTGGTGGTGATGCACCGATCAGCGTGCAGAGCATGACGAATACTGATACTTGTGATGTTGATGCTACTGTGGCGCAAATTTTGCGCCTAGAGCAGGCTGGTGCGGATATCGTACGTGTCTCGGTTCCTGATATGGAATCTGCTGAAGCCTTTGGCCGAATCAAAAAGCAAGTGCATGCACCGCTAGTAGCTGATATTCACTTTGATTATCGCATTGCTTTACGCGTTGCTGAGCTGGGTGTGGATTGCTTGCGTATTAATCCAGGCAATATCGGCAGCGAAGCGAGGGTTAAAGCTGTAGTGGATGCTGCTCGTGATCGTGGTATTCCGATTCGTATCGGTGTCAATGCGGGTTCGCTAGAAAAAGATTTACAGAAAAAATACGGTGAGCCAACTGCCGAGGCTTTGGTTGAGTCTGCCTTGCGTCATGCAGAACATCTTGATCGCTTAAACTACCAAGATTACAAAGTTAGCGTAAAGGCTTCTGATGTGTTTATGGCGGTTGCTGCCTACCGTCAATTGGCACAAGTCATTGATCAGCCCTTGCATTTAGGTATTACCGAAGCGGGTGGTTTACGCTCGGGTACAGTTAAATCTGCAGTGGGCTTAGGTATGTTACTGGCTGACGGGATTGGCGATACCATTCGTGTGTCTTTAGCTGCTGATCCAGTAGAAGAAATTAAAGTCGGTTTTGATATTTTAAAGTCATTAAAACTGCGTTCACGCGGTATTAACTTTATTGCCTGTCCAAGCTGCTCACGTCAGAACTTTGATGTGGTAAAAACCATGAATGAGTTAGAAGTGCGTTTAGAAGACTTGCTTGTGCCTTTGGATGTTGCAGTCATTGGTTGTGTAGTAAATGGTCCAGGTGAAGCAAAAGAAGTGCATGTTGGCTTAACCGGTGGCTCGCCTAACTTGGTTTATATTGACGGCAAACCCGTACAAAAACTTAATAATGAACATTTAGTAGATGAGCTTGAAGCGCTGATTCGCAAGCGTGCCAGTGAAAAAGTCGCAGCTGATGCGGCTCTTATTGTACGCAGTTAATCGCCAAGGAATTTTTGTGAGTAAACCATTACAAGCTATTCGCGGTATGAATGATATTTTGCCAGAGCAAACACCGCTATGGCGTTATTTTGAGAAAACAGTAGCCGATTTGTTAGATGGCTACGGCTATCGTCAAATCCGTATGCCGATTGTTGAGTTCACCGAGTTATTTAAACGCTCAATTGGTGAAGTCACTGATATTGTTGAAAAAGAAATGTACACCTTTGCTGATCGCAACGGTGACTCTCTGACGTTGCGCCCAGAAGGTACAGCAAGCTGCGTGCGCGCTGTACTTGAGCACAGTCTAGCCGGCGGCGGTCAGGTGCAAAAACTCTGGTATCAGGGCCCAATGTTTCGTCATGAGCGTCCGCAAAAAGGTCGCTACCGTCAGTTTCATCAGATTGGTGTTGAAGCATTTAACTTGCCCGGCCCTGATATTGACGCTGAGTTAATTGTTTTAACGTGGCGCTTATGGAAAAAGCTGGGCATCAGTGAACATGTCACTCTTGAGCTTAATAGCTTAGGTACATCTGCTTCGCGCAGTGTGTACCGTGAAGCACTCGTTGAGTATCTCAATGCGTGCCATGATCAGCTTGATGAAGATAGTCAGCGTCGTGTCTTGACTAATCCATTGCGTGTTTTGGACAGTAAAAATCCTAATACGCAAACATTACTGGGTGATGCGCCACAGCTGGAAGATTTCTTAGATGAGCCATCACGCATTCACTTTGCTGGTGTACGTGCGCGTCTTGATGCGGCGGGTGTGCCGTATGTGATTAATCCACGCTTAGTGCGCGGCTTAGATTATTACAGCGAAACTGTTTTTGAGTGGGTCACTGACCAGCTCGGCGCGCAAGGCACTGTTTGTGCTGGTGGCCGCTATGATGGCTTACTTGAGCAGATGGGTGGGCGTGCAACTCCTGGCGTTGGTTTTGCTATGGGTGTTGAGCGTTTGATTTTGATGATTGAAACATTAGGACAAATCCCTGAAGAACTATCACGTCAGATTGATGTTTATTTCTGCGCATTTGGTGAGGCCAGTGAGCTGGCTGCTTTGGCTTTAGCAGAGCAGTTACGTGATGCCCAGCCTGGATTACGCTTACAGGTGAATGCCGGTGGTGGCAGCTTTAAGAGTCAGTTTAAAAAAGCTGACAAAAGTGGTGCATTATATGCCTTAATATTGGGCGAAGATGAGTTACAGTCCAATACTATTGCGATTAAACCTTTGCGTACTGACGCTGAGCAGCAGTCGGTTACGTGGGATGATTTAAGCGAACATTTACACAGCAGCCTGCAAGACGACGCATCATTTACTAAACAGGAGCCTCAGCGTGAGCGATTACACTGAAGAAGAACAGATTGCACAGATTAAAGATTGGTGGCAGCGCAACGGTAAGCCATTACTAGTGGGTGGTGCTTTGGCTCTGGTGATTGTCTTTGCTTGGAAGGGATGGCAAAACCATCAGTCTGATCAAGCACAAACGGCATCGGTGTTATATCAGCAGTTGTTAGAGTCGACGTTAGTCCCAAATGATCAAGTCGATGCGCAACAGGTTGCTAAGTTGTTAGCTGAGTTGAAAAAAGTTAATCCAAACAATGCTTATGCACAGTATGGTCGTTTGTTGGCTGCTAAAGTTGCCGTTGATAACAAGCAGCTCGATGATGCAGCACTTGAGCTGAATGAGATTTTAGCTAAACCAGCCAATGACACCTTAGATGAGATGGCTCGTCAGCGTTTAGCGCGCGTGTTATTAGCACAAGAGCAAGCTGAGCAAGCATTGAAATTACTGGATGCCAAAGTGCAGACTGCTTTTATCGCTACGCGTGAAGAATTACGTGGCGATGCTTTAGTTGCTTTAGAGCGTAATGCTGAAGCTAAAACGGCCTACCAGAAAGCCCAGCAGACGATCACGTCTGAGGCGGCAGCAGGTAGTAGTTTAATTATGAAGCTCGATAACATTAGTGAAAAGGATGCCTAACTTGAAACGATACAAGTATATGGCTGTGCTAGCTTTAGCACTGTTAGCCGTAGGTTGCAGTAGCGCTAGTAAAAAAGAATTAAAGCCGCAGGCGTTAGAAAAAATTACTGCTGAAGTTCAACTCAAGAAGGAGTGGAGTACATCTGTTGGTTCGGGCCAAGGTAAGCTGTGGAACAGCTTGACTCCTGCTATTGATGGCGATCATGTGTTTGTTACTGATGTAAAAGGCCGCGTTTCTGCCTTAGATCGTTTTAGTGGTAAGTCTATTTGGACACGCAAACTAAAACTGGATATTTCAGGTGGTGTAGGTGCAGGCTCAGGTATGGTATTGCTTGGGACGCTTGCTGGTGATGTGATTGCTTTAAATGCTGATACAGGTGAAGACCTGTGGCGCAGTAAAGTGACCAGTGAAGTTCTGGCAGCACCGGCAACCAATGGTGATGTGGTGGTTGTGCAAACCCAAGATGACCGTTTAATTGCTTTTGAAGCGTCATCAGGTCAACAACGTTGGATTTATGAAAGTACGCCTGCAGTATTAACCTTGCGTGGCAGTGCTGCTCCGATCGTCACTGATTATGTAGCGTACGCTGGATTGTCGACGGGTAAAGTGATTGCCATTGACACTGAGCGTGGTTTGCCTATTTGGGAACAACGTATTGCAATACCTTCTGGACGTACTGAGTTAGAGCGTATGGTTGATGTTGATGGTGATTTATTGCTGTCAGGTAATACATTATATGTTGCCAGTTACCAGGGTCGTTTAGCAGGTCTAGACCCGCAAAATGGTCAGGTGATGTGGCAGCGTGAAGCGTCCAGTAATGTTGGCCTTGCCGAAGGTTTTGGTAATGCTTATGTCAGTTTGGCCGATGGCTCTGTTGAAAGTATAGATGAACGTTCATCAACCGCAATGTGGAGCAATAAAGATTTACTGCGTCGTCAGTTATCAGCGCCTGCGGTTTTCTCCAGCTATATTGCTGTAGGTGATCTTGAGGGCTACGTGCATTTGCTGAGTCAAGTTGATGGCCGTTTTGTTGCGCGTACTAAAATTGATGGTAAAGGAATACGCGTACAACCTTTAGTGGTTGGTGGCTGGATGTATGTTTACGGTAATGGCGGCAAGCTGGTTGCTTTAACCATTAAGTAAACGGTTAGCTAGATTGAGTCTGTCTAACAAAGAGTTTAGCCGCTGTCGTTAGGTCGACAGCGGCTTTTGTGTTTTTTGAATTATCGCTGGAGGAGCCAATGGTTCCCGTAATTGCTCTGGTGGGCCGATGGTCTGACCCGTGACCGCCAATATGGCGAGGCAAAGTGGCAGGATCGCAGTTATATTTTGATCGACACTGGTGGTATTACCGGTGACGAAGAAGGTATTGATGCAAAAATGGCCGAACAGTCGCTACTCGCGATTGAAGAAGCAGATGTGGTGTTATTTTTAGTTGATGCGCGCGATGGTTTGTGTCCTGCGGATCAAATGATTGGCGAACATCTGCGTAAGCGTAATAAAACCACATTGGTTGTAGTCAATAAAGTCGATCATATTGATGAGAATATTGCTTTAGCTGAATTTAGTCCGATGGGCTTAGGTAGCTATGCAGCGATTGCTGCGGCACATGGCCGTGGTATCACGCAAATGCTTGAATTAAGCCTCGGTGATTTTCCTAAAGATGAGGTTGATGAAGTTGATCTGGATAGTATTGTTGAAGGTCAAGACCTTAAACGTATTCCAGGCCCTGATGCTAAAGATGGTATCAAAATCGCCATTATTGGCCGTCCGAACGTTGGTAAATCGACGTTGGTCAACCGTATGCTCGGTGAGCAGCGCGTGGTGGTGTTTGATCAGCCGGGTACCACGCGCGACAGTATCTATATTCCGTTTGAACGTGATGATGAAAAGTACACGCTGATTGATACCGCTGGTGTACGTCGTCGCGGTAAAATTTCTGAAGAAGTCGAAAAGTTCTCCGTGGTAAAAACTCTGCAGGCGATTAAAGATGCCAACGTAGTGATTTTTGTGATGGATGCGCGTGAAGGCGTGGTGGATCACGATCTTAACTTGTTAGGCTTTGCCTTAGAGTCTGGTCGTGCAATTGTTATCGCACTGAATAAGTGGGATGGCATGCAGCCAAGTGAACGTGAATATGCTAAGAAAGAGTTAGAGCGACGTCTGTATTTTGTCGACTTTGCTGATATTCACTTTATCTCTGCTTTACATGGCACTGGTGTAGGCCATTTGTACAAATCTGTACAAAACGCCTTTACCTCCGCTATTACTCGCTGGCCAACCAATCGCTTAACGCAAATTCTTGAAGATGCGGTACGTGAGCACCAGCCACCGATGGTTGCTGGGCACCGTATCAAGTTGCGTTATGCACACTTAGGTGGCGCTAACCCACCGTTGATTATTATCCACGGTAATCAAGTTGAAGCTGTACCTAAAAGCTATGTACGTTATTTAGAAAACACCTATCGCCGCGTGTTGAAACTGGTCGGTACGCCGATCCGTATTGAGTTTAAAGGCGGTTCCAACCCCTTTGAAGGCAATAAAAACAAACTCAGCGAGCGTCAGGTGAACAAAAAACGTCGCTTAATGGCTAATAAAAAAGAACGGGATATGCGCAAGAAAAAAAAGTAAGTGGTGTTGCCAGGTGCTTATACCAACACCTGGCTTTGGCGATGACCTAAGTTTAAGGTTTATAAAAATGCAACTGCAGAGTAAATTACCTAACGTCGGATTAACCATCTTTACGCAAATGTCACAGTTGGCTAATGCTCACAGTGCATTGAATTTATCGCAAGGTTTTCCTGACTTTGATGCATCTGATGCGCTGAAAGATGCGCTGCAGCGCCATGTGCAAGCAGGTCAGAATCAGTATGCGCCGATGACTGGCGTACAGGTTTTGCGTGAGCAAATCGCCAGCAAAATTGCTCGTTTATATCGTAATCCTGTCTGTGCTGAGCAAGAAATCACTATTACTCCCGGTGCAACTCAAGCGCTGTTTTGTGCTATTCAGGCTTTAGTGCGCGTTGGTGATGAGGTGATAGTCTTTGATCCGTGCTACGACAGTTATAAGCCTGCGGTAACTTTAGCTGGTGGTCATTGCCTGCATATTGCTTTAGACAGCACTAGTTTTTCAGTCGACTGGCAACAGTTTGCTGACGCGCTGACTGACAAAACTCGCTTGGTGATTATTAACAGTCCGCATAACCCCAGTGGTGCGTTACTCAGTCATGCTGATTTAAATAAATTGGCTGAGCTGATTCGAGAGCGAGATATTTACCTGCTCAGTGATGAAGTTTACGAGCATTTGGTATTTGACGGAAAGTCGCACTGCAGCGTTTTGGCGCATCAAGAGTTATATCAGCGCGCTTGTGTGGTGAGCTCGTTTGGCAAAACCTACCATGTTACGGGTTGGAAAACTGGCTATATGGTGGCGCCGCCAAAGCTGACTGCAGAGTTACGTAAAGTGCATCAGTATGTCAGTTTTTGTGCCGTCACTCCGATACAGTATGCCTTAGCTGATTTTATGCAGGCGCAGCCGGAGCACGTCGATCAGTTACCTGCGTTTTATCAGCAAAAACGCGACCAATTATGTCAGGCACTGCAAGGTTCACGTTTTACTTTTGTGCCGACCGCCAGTACTTATTTTCAGCTGCTTGATTACCGCAATATTCGTGATGATCTCAATGATGTGCAAATGGCGCATTGGTTGACGACCGAGCACGGTGTAGCGAGCATTCCTTTATCGGTTTTTTACCAGCAAGCGCCAGCCGAGCAGTATTTGTTACGCGTCTGTTTTGCTAAGCGTGCACAAACGCTGGAATTAGCAGGAGAAAAACTATGCGCGATCTAAGTACATTGCCCGACTTAAAGCTGGCCTTGGTACAAAGTCCATTGGTTTGGCATAACGTGCCAGCCAACTTACGTCACTTTGACGAGCTGTTAACCGGGATACAGGCGGTTGATTTAGTTCTATTGCCTGAAATGTTTAATACCGGTTTTACTATGCAATCGGCAGCGCAAGCTGAGCCTGAAATGGGTCCAACCACGCAATGGTTGTTGCAGCAAGCAGAGCGTTTAAATGCTGTGGTATGTGGCAGCTTAATCGTTAAGATTACTGAAGGTGACTATCGTAATCGCCTGATTTGGGCGCGTCCTGATGGCAGCATGGCGCATTACGATAAGCGCCATTTATTTCGCATGGCGGGTGAGCATAATTACTTCACCGCAGGCGAAAAACAGTTACAAGTGGAACTAAAAGGCTGGCGCATACGTCCATTGATCTGTTATGACTTACGTTTCCCTGTGTGGAGTCGTGATGCGCAAGAGACTGATTTGTTGTTTTATCTGGCCAGTTGGCCGGGAGTACGTAGCACCGCGTGGAATCGTTTATTGCCAGCTCGAGCGATAGAAAACCTCTGTTATGTTGCTGCGGTTAATCGCACAGGGGTTGATCAGCAAGGCTTTGCTTACGATGGTGATAGCCAAGTATTGGATTTTATGGGTGAAACTGTATTGCATGCAAAAGATCAGGAAGGTGTTTTTTATACCTCTTTGCAAGCTGCGCCATTGTTTAAGTTTAAGCAACGTTTTCCTGCTTACTTAGATGCAGATGAGTTTGTCTTTAGTGAATAAGTGAAAGAATCAGTATAAAAACTACGAGAAATTATACTAAAGTATGAGTAATGCTTGTATAGACGCCTGTTTTACGTGGTTTTTAGTAAAGTAGGTCAGGAATGTAATTTGTTACTTATTTATGTCACTAATAATACAAGTTCTGCCATAATCTTTGTTAATATAGGTGCAGGTATTGCAATACAATTAAATTACGGTGTTGTAAATATGAGTGTTGGTACTGAGTAGGTGTAGAAATCTTGGCGTGATGTGTTGCATAGACTTGCATAATCCGATCACGCGTGTGGTGTTGTGAAACTCTTTTTTATTTATTTTTTAGGGTGAATGCATATTATGGATATCGGTTTACGCGAATGGCTTTTTGCTATAGGAACTATTGTTATTGTTGCGGTTTTGTTTGATGGCTGGCGACGCATGAGTGGTAATAAAAGTAATCTGAAATTCCGTCTTGACCGTAATTTGGCGGATTTACCTGATGAAGAGAATTCTGAGATTTTAGGTCCAGTACGTACAGTTAAAAAACGTGAACCGTCTTTAACCAGCGCTGATGATATTGACTTGGGTTTGCATGCCGATACAAAGAAGCGTGGCGCGTATAAAACTGACGTTACGCAAGAGGCGTTTGGATTAGATGATGAGAGTTCTGATCTGCTTAATCCATATGATGAAGATTTTGAAGAGCCGCAAGTAGAAGCTGAAAAAGATTTAGCTGATTACGAAGAAATTCTAATTATTCATGTGGTGGCACGTAGCGAAGATGGCTTTAAAGGGCCTGATTTATTACAGAGTATTCTAGAAAGTGGTCTACGCTTTGGCTCGATGGATATCTTCCATCGTCATGAAAGTATGACGGGCAATGGCGATAAATTATTCTCGATGGCCAATGCACTCAATCCAGGTACCTTTGATTTAGATGATATTGATATGTTCAGTACACGTGCAGTGTGCTTCTTTATCGGCTTACCTGGCCCACGTAATACGCGCCAAGCGTTTGACTTGATGATTGCTGCAGCACGAAAACTGGCGAAAGAGTTGGATGGCGATCTTAAAGATGATCACCGTAGTGACCTGACTGCACAGACTATTGAGCATTACCGTCAGCGCATTGCTGACTTTGAACGCCATCAGTTAACACAGAAACTATAATTGTTGTCATTCTGACAATTTAAAAAGAGCAGCTCAGGCTGCTCTTTTTGTTTGAGTATTAGGTTATGAATTCAAGCTGCAGTATTTCTATACGCATCCACGAGTTACGTCAGTCTATCGAGACGTACGACTATAATTATTATGTGTTAGATGCGCCCACTGTACCTGACAGTGAGTACGATCGTTTATTTTCCGAGTTGCTTACGCTTGAGCAGCAGCATCCTGAATTTATTACTACTGATTCGCCAACCCAGCGTGTATCTGGTCAGCCTTTAGATACTTTTAAGCAAATACAGCACCGAGTGCCGATGTTAAGTCTGGGTAATGCTTTTGCTGAAGAGCAGGTGCTGGATTTTTCTTTACGCGCAGAGCAGTTACTGAACTCGAGCGCTGTGACAAATGATTTGTTTGCCCAAAGTGCTGCTGTGCAATATTGCTGCGAACCTAAACTGGATGGTTTAGCCGTTAGTATCAGTTATGAGCAGGGTGTTTTGGTTCGAGCGGCAACGCGTGGTGATGGGCAGACGGGTGAAGATATTACTGCTAATGTGCGCACCATTCGTAATGTGCCGTTGAAGCTGCAAGGTCAAGGCTGGCCCGACCAGCTCGAAGTGCGTGGCGAAGTGTATATGCCTAAAGCGGGCTTTGAAGCGTTGAACCAGCGTGTTTTAGCCGCAGGTCAAAAGCTCTTTGCCAATCCGCGTAACGCTGCAGCCGGCAGCTTGCGACAGTTGGATTCTAAAATTACTGCCAGCCGTCCTTTAGAGTTTTGTTGCTATGGCACCAGTACCGAAGGCTTGGCAGAGAGTCATAGCAGTACACTGCAACGCTTGCGTGGATGGGGCATTAGCATCAGCCCTGAGCTGCGAGTGGTTGACAGTATTCAAGGCTGCTTAGCCTATTATGCTGATATTGGCGAGCGCCGTATGCAGCTGCCTTATGATATTGATGGCGTGGTTTTTAAAATAAATGCCCTCGAGCAACAGAGTAGTCTAGGTTTTCGTGCGCGTGAGCCACGTTGGGCGCTGGCCTATAAATATGCGGCACAAGAAGAAATGACTGAGCTATTGGATGTTGAGTTTCAAGTGGGACGTACCGGTGCTGTGACGCCTGTAGCGCGACTCAAGCCTGTGCATGTGGGTGGTGTGATGGTCTCGAATGCCACATTGCATAATATGGATGAAGTGGCGCGCTTGGGCGTGATGATTGGTGATAGCGTGATTGTTCGCCGCGCCGGTGATGTGATTCCGCAAATCACCCAAGTGGTGCTCGAGCGTCGCCCTGCTGATGCAAAGCCTGTGCAGACACCAACTGCGTGTCCGGTGTGTGGTTCGGCCGTTGAGCGCACGCAGTTAGTGCGCCGTAGTAAAAATAAACAAGTGCTCAGTGATGGCGCTGTTTGGCGTTGTATGGGGCGTTTAAGTTGTCAAGCACAACTGCAACAAGCACTGCTGCATTTTGTTTCACGTCGCGCCATGGATATTGATGGCTTGGGTGAGAAAATTATTGAGCAACTGGTGACGCACACGCTGGTTGCTTCGCCAGCTGATTTATACCGTCTGACCTATGAACAGTTGCTTGAGCTGGAAGGTTTTGCTGATCTATCGGCACGTAACTTACTGACGGCAATTGCTAACAGCAAAGAACCACGTTTAGCACGTCTGGTTTTTGCTTTAGGCATTCCTGATGTAGGCGAAGAAACTGCAAAAGTTTTGGCCCGTGCTTTGGGCTCAATCCAACGCTTACAGCAGGCCTATCCACAAACTTTATTGTGGCTGCCTGAGGTTGGCGCAGAAGTGGCGCATGAGATTGCGAGCTTTTTTGCTGATGAGCATAACCAAGCAGTGATTGCTGATTTAGCTGAGTTGGGTGTACAGCCAACGGATGAGGGTGAGCCTGATATGCAGTTTCAGGCCTGTGCAACCTTAGCGGGCTTTATTGAGCAGTTTCATATCACTGGTGTGGCGCGTACTGGTGCGCAGCGTCTTGCTGATCACTTTAAAACTCTTGATGCCTTGTTTAAGGCTGACTGGTTAGAATTAACTAATATTGAGCGCCTGTCGAAAAATGCCGCACAAGCGGTAGAAAGCTTTATTAAACAGACTGGGCAGCGTGAGCAAGCTCTTAGGCTTGAGCAGCAATTACTCGAGTTTGGTATGCATTGGAGTTGTCAGCGTCAAGATATACAAACGGCACCATTGGCAGGGCAGACCTGGGTGTTGACTGGCACGTTAGAGCTGTTGACCCGTGATCAAGCTAAAGCGCGACTGGAACAGCTGGGTGCAAAAGTGGCAGGTTCAGTATCGGCAAAAACCAGCTGTGTTGTCGCTGGCAGTAGTGCTGGTTCAAAACTGACTAAAGCATTTGCGCTTGGTTTGACGGTTTTAGATGAAGCAGGTTTTTTAGAAAAACTCATACAGCTTGAAAGCCAGTAACGGCCAGTCATATACTGACTGGGTAGACCTTTGTTTAATTGTTTATGAGCATCTTTGGGCTAGTATCTAGGTTGTCTACCTCCTGCGAGAAGACACATTTATGCGTAATAACATTCCTTCCCCAGGATGTTTACTTTGGCGGCCAGTTTGGCCGTATTTTTTTGTCTGCTATTTGCGCACAGTTTTTTATCTGTGTTGCATCTGCTGCGTTATGCATTTTTCTTAAATGCATACTCTTTGCAAAGCCTTATGAGCTAAAGCCATTTTAGAGTACCGAACAGTGGGTGCAGATACGATAGATATGCATCACACTTTTGTACCTAATGAGTTACGTGGCAAAGGTGTTGCTGCCGTATTAGCTAAAGAAGCATTATCGTATGCCAAAGAACAGCAGCTTAAAGTTATTCCAAGCTGTTCTTATATTGCCGTGTATCTACAGCGTCATCCACAATAAGCTATCTCGTACACAGTAAAACGCCCAGTACTAAGCTGGGCGTTTTACTTTCAAAACGTTAGAAACCTTAGTTACGTTTGCGCGCTGGCAAAACGTCTTTGAGTTTGGCATGCATGCTGCGGATACTCTTTTCTGTGGTATCCCAGTCAATGCACGCATCGGTAATGGATACGCCATATTTGAGCTGGCTTAAATCGTCACAGATTGACTGACTGCCCCAGCCTAAGTGGCTTTCAACCATTAAGCTGCTAATCGACAGGTTGCCATCAGCAATTTGATTGATGTTATCTAATACCAGAGGCTGCAGAGCAGGGTCTTTATTGGAGTTAGCATGGCTGCAGTCAATCATAATGTTGGGTTGGATCTTGGCTTTTTGTAGCTCTTGCTCGCAGATCGCAACGCTAACAGAATCGTAGTTTGGCTTGCCATTACCGCCGCGTAATACGACGTGGCCATAGCTGTTACCTTTAGTCGTAACAATGGACACGCCGCCTTGCTGGTTAATACCTAAGAAGCGGTGCGGGCTGGATACGGACTGCAGCGCATTAATTGCCACAGTTAGACCGCCATCAGTACCATTTTTAAAGCCAACAGCAGACGATAGGCCAGAAGCCATTTCACGGTGTGTTTGCGACTCGGTGGTACGCGCGCCAATCGCTGACCAGCTGATTAAGTCTTGCAAATACTGTGGTGAAATTGGATCCAACGCTTCAGTGGCTGTCGGTAAACCTTTTTCTGCGAGGTCCAGTAGTAGCTTACGACCGATATGTAAACCATCTTCAATTTTAAAGGAATCATCAAGGTATGGGTCGTTGATTAAGCCTTTCCAGCCCAC
>CAJDWG010000067.1_pt1 | contig 14687 bp, 12 predicted proteins | sample 7391571 | NCBI WGS metagenome assembly CAJDWG01 (sample SAMEA7055722, study PRJEB34461) | soil metagenome | biome: terrestrial ecosystem; feature: Peninsula; material: soil | place: Antarctica | collected 2016
ACATGCGGCACATTCAACCAGCTGCGATGCAAGTTCAGCGCACCAATTTGCTGTAAGCGCGTCATCGGCACTTCTTCAATATCACCGAAGCGAGCAAAATCCACCTCAGGAATCGGCGGAATACCACTGCCCTGCTCGACTGTACCGCTCGACTGCTTACTCAGCGCTGCTTGCACATAGGCATGAATATCTTCTTTCACCAAACGCTGATGTGGTCCTGTAGCGCTGACCAATCCAAGATCCACACCAAACTCACGCGCCAGCTTACGCACGGCTGGACCGGCATGCACTGTGGTGGTTTTACGTTTTTCAGGGCTCGGTGCAGTGACCGGTGCAACCGATACTGCAGCACTGGGCTTAGGTAGCGCAGGAGCTGAGGCAGAGTCTGGCTTTTCTGCTTGAGCAGCAGTTTGCGCAATTTTAACCTTAAAGATTAAATCACCCGTACCCACTTCTGCGTCCAAACGCACCAGCACCTCAATCACCTCACCACTTACTGGCGAAGGGATTTCCATACTGGCTTTATCCGACTCAAGGGTTAGCAGCGACTGCTCTTCAGTAATGTGGTCGCCAACAGCAACCAGCAACTCGATCACCCGTGCTTTACCAGAGGAGCCAATATCAGGTACATGGATCTCTTCAACGATATTCTCTGCAGCAACTTCAGCAACACTTGGCTTGGCTGCCGCTTTAGCTGCTGGTGCAGCAGTTGGCTCTACACTTTTATCAGCAACAGGCTCAGAGCTTTCAGTAGGTTTTTCTTCATCCAACTCAAGCTCTAATAAATCATCACCTTCTTTTAAGCGATCGCCGAGTTTGACGGCCAAACTCTTAATCACTCCAGCTTTTGGCGCGGGAATTTCCATACTGGCTTTATCAGACTCAAGCGTCAGCAGGCTTTGTTCCGCTTCAATACGGTCGCCAACTTTTACCAACAGTTCAATCACTTCACCCTCACCGGTGCCGATGTCGGGTACGCGAATTAATTCAATCATCGCAGCTCTCCTCAGCAGTCTAGCGGGTTAGGTTTATTAGCATCGATACCAAACTTTTCCATGGCATCAATCATCACTTGTACATCCAGCTGGCCTTGTGCAACTAAACCTTCTAATGCAGCTAGCACCACCCAGTGACGATCCACTTCAAAGAAATGACGCAGTTTTTTACGTGAATCACTGCGGCCAAAACCATCGGTACCCAAGACTTTATATTGTTCTTGCGGTACCCACTGACGGACTTGGTCAGCATAGAGTTTCATATAGTCAGTTGAGGCAATTACTGGACCACGACGATCCTGCAAGCAGTTTTCGATATGTGATAAACGTGTCGTTTCACGTGGATGTAGACGATTCCAACGTTCAGCATCTAAACAGTCGCGGCGCAGCTCGTTAAAGCTGGTTACGCTCCACACATCAGCGCCCACACCAAAATCATCACGCAGAATTTTCGCAGCTTCGCGCACCTCCAGTAAAATCGTACCGCTACCTAACAGCTGCACATGCAGATCACTGCTGCGCTTGTCTTCTTCAAGCAAGTACATACCACGAATAATGTCGTCTTCAATACCTTCACGCTCAGGCATAGCAGGTTGCGCGTAGGATTCGTTCATCATGGTGATGTAGTAGTAGCGATCGTTTTGTAGCTCCAGCATCTGATAGACACCTTCGCGAATAATCACTGCCATTTCGTAACCATAGGCTGGATCATAGCTATGACAGTTAGGGATCGTGCCAGCCAAAATATGACTGTGACCATCTTGGTGCTGCAAACCTTCGCCGTTAAGCGTCGTACGTCCAGCAGTACCACCCATTAAGAAACCACGAGCTCGAATATCACCCGCGGCCCACGCTAAGTCACCAATACGCTGGAAACCAAACATTGAGTAGAACGCATAGAAAGGTAGCATCGGCTGGTTATGGTTACTGTAGGCAGTTGCTGCAGCAATCCACGCTGACATCGCGCCGGCTTCGGTAATACCTTCCTCAAGGATCTGACCTTTCACATCTTCTTTGTAGTACATCACCTGACCGTGATCGACCGGCTGATACAGTTGTCCTACTGCAGAATAAATACCCAACTGACGGAACATACCTTCCATACCAAAAGTACGCGCTTCATCCGGTACGATCGGCACAATACGGCTACCGAGGTCTTTATCTTTAAGTAATTGCGCCAAAATACGCACAAACACCATGGTGGTGGAGACTTCACGATCGCCGCTGCCATCGAGAATAATTTTCAGAGTCTCCAACGATGGTGTTGGAATACTCATACTTTTCATACGACGCTGTGGGACAAAACCACCTAGCTGTTCACGACGCTCACGCAGATAACGAAGTTCTGCGCTGTTTTCTGCAGGACGATAAAAAGGCAAGCTTTCGATATTTTCATCAGTTACTGGAATATCAAAGCGATCTCTAAAACCTTTCAGACTTTCCAGATCAACCTTTTTAACGTTATGCGCAATATTTTGTGCTTCACCGGTACCGGTACCGTAACCTTTAATGGTTTTGGCTAAGATAACTGTCGGCTGGCCTTCATGATTGACTGCAGCATGATAAGCGGCATACACCTTAAACGGATCATGGCCACCACGGTTGAGCTTCCAAATCTCATCATCGGTCAGGTCAGAGACCATATCGGCTAAACGCGGATCAGCACCAAAAAAGTCTTTACGCACAAAGGCGCCATCGTTGGCCTTATAGTTCTGATAGTCACCATCGAGCGCTTCATCCATGCGGCGTTGCATCACACCTTCAGTGTCTTTAGCAAACAACGGATCCCATAAACGACCCCACAAGACTTTAATTACGTTCCAATCTGCACCGCGGAAGTTACCTTCCAATTCTTGAATAATCTTACCGTTACCACGCACTGGGCCATCTAGGCGCTGCAAGTTACAGTTGATCACAAAAATCAGGTTATCGAGTTTTTCACGACCGGCGAGAGAAATCGCACCAAGTGATTCTGGCTCATCAGTTTCACCGTCACCTAAGAAACACCAAACTTTTTGCTTGCCGGGCTGAATAAAGCCACGGTGCTCAAGGTATTTCATAAAGCGCGCTTGATAAATCGCTTGGATCGGGCCTAAACCCATTGATACCGTGGGGAACTGCCAGCCTCCATGTTCTTCGGTCGGTGCTTTAAAGAAGTAGTTAAAGCCAATGTCATACAAAGTAGCACTGGAGGCAAAGGTGGCAATATGCCCACCCAAGTCGGGATCAGCTTGGTTAGCGCGCATCACCAGAGCCAAAGCATTCCAGCGCACTAAAGAACGAATACGTCGCTCCATAAATAAGTCGCCAGGCATACGTGCTTCATGAGTCACTGGAATGGTGTTGCGATAAGGGGTAGTGATGGCATGCGGCAGACGGGTGCCATTGCGGCTGGCGAGTTCGCCTAAGCGCGATAAAATATAATGAACGCGCTCTTCACCTTCATGCGCTTGCACAGATTCTAAAGAGTCAAGCCATTCTTGTGTTTCTACCGGATCAAGATCTTGCATGTTTAGCTCCCGAACTAAGGGTCTGTTGATGATCGACCTATACGTGCTTCATGTCTTGTGAACAGTCAGCCCATGGCACAGCAAAGTCATATTGTTTTTCTTTTATGTAGTTTTACTACAAAAAAACCCAAGAGTCAGCATCTATTCACTACATCTTTTGTTCAAGTGTTTTTTGCGCACGCCATAACCAAAAAATTTAAGGTATCTTTACTGGCACCCTTAGCGTGACAATGTTCAGGATCTCGCATGACCCCTCTTTTACTTGATACGATTCCCTCTAGCTTGCTACTGTTGCAACAAAGAGCACAGCGCGAATGGGCGCATGCCTTGCAAGAACAGCAGATTGCCGACCCGCAATGGCCAGACAGCCGCTATCAAGCGTTTATTCGTGTCTGCAGCCTTAGTGATTTTGTCCTTGGCCAGGCGATTCGTGACCCGCAAATGCTGATTGATTTGGCAGCATCAGGGCAACTGGACCGCACCCTTATCCCTGGTGAAACACGCTATCAACTAAATGAGCGTTTAATTGACTGCCCTGATGAAGCCAGCCTGTTATTGCACTTACGCCAATACCGCAACCGCCAACAAGTTCGCATAATTTGGCGCGATTTAATTCGCCAAGCCGAGCTCAGTGAAACCTGCCGTGATTTATCTGCCATGGCCGACGCTTGCACAGATTTAGCCTATCACTGGCTGTACAAGCAGCATTGTCAGCTCTTTGGCACCCCTATCGGACGCTATAGCAAACATCCACAACAGCTGGTGATTCTCGGCATGGGTAAGCTGGGTGCCTATGAGCTTAATTTATCTTCAGATGTAGATTTAATTTTTACCTATCCTGAAGGCGGTGAAACTGAAGGAGCAAAACGTAGTTTAGATAATCAAGAGTTTTTCACCCGCTTAGGCCAGAAACTGATCAAAGCATTAGATACCATTACCGTGGATGGTTTTGCTTTTCGCGTGGATATGCGTCTGCGCCCCTATGGTTCTGGTGGGCCGTTGGTCTACAGTTTTAATGCCATTGAGCAGTACTACCAAAACCAGGGCCGTGATTGGGAACGCTACGCGATGATCAAAGCGCGCGTGGTCGCGGGCGATCAAAATGCCGGTTCGAGCTTATTACGTATCTTGCGGCCTTTTGTCTATCGCCGCTACTTGGACTTCTCAGCGATTGAAGCTCTGCGCTCAATGAAGCAGTTGATTCAACAAGAAGTGCGCCGCAAAGATATGGACGACAATATCAAGCTCGGCTCTGGCGGTATTCGTGAAGTCGAGTTTATTGCTCAAGCCTTCCAGTTGATTCATGGCGGCCGTGATTTAAGTCTGCAACAGCGCCCCCTATTAAATGTTTTAGATACGCTAGCGGCGCAAGGCTATATGCCCTCCTCTGATGTCACCGAACTGAAAGACGCCTATCGTTTTTTGCGTTACACAGAACACGCATTACAAGCGGTTGGCGACTTACAAACACAAAGCTTGCCCGACACTGAGCTTGAGCAAGCGCGCATAGCATTTATGATGGGCTTTAACGATTGGCTGACGTTTTTTGGACAACTGATGTATTGGCGCAAACGTATCGAACATCATTTCCGTGCTGTTATTGCCGATCCTGACGAAGACGAAGAAGAATGCATTGGTGGTGAATGGCTACCGGTATGGGAAGACACCATTGCTGTAGAAGGTATTTATCAACAACTGACTGAGGCAGGCTATCAAGACAGCCATGCTGCTTGGCAACGGATTGTGCAATTACGTGAAGGCAGTCAGGTGCGCGCTATGCAACGCTTGGGGCGTGAGCGCTTAGATGCATTTATGCCGCGCTTTTTATCACAAGCCATTGAGCACGATAATCCCGATCTGGTGCTTGAGCGTGTTCTGCCGTTAATTGAAGCGGTGGCACGCCGCTCTGCTTATCTCGTTCTACTCACAGAAAACCCAGGCGCGCTGCTTGGGGTGATTAGCTTATGCGCCGCCAGTCCATGGATTGCTGAGCAACTCACGCGCTTCCCAGCGTTACTCGATGAACTACTCAATGAGGGGCGCTTATACCGTCCGCCCTTAGCTCCAGAATTGGCTGGCGAATTGCGCGAGCATTTATTGCGTATCCCTGAAGAAGATATTGAGCAGCAAATGAATGCGCTACGCCACTTTAAACTGGCACACCGATTGCGCGTGGCGGCCTCGGAAATAGCTGGCACGCTGCCGCTGATGAAAGTCAGTGATTATCTCACTTGGCTGGCCGAAGCCATTCTTGAACAAGTTCTGCACTTGGTTTGGAATGAAATGGTACGCAAACACGGTATGCCGCAACGTTTAGATGGCAGCCCCAGTGAGCTCGACTTTGTCGTGGTTGGCTACGGCAAACTCGGCGGCATTGAACTCGGCCACGGCTCTGATCTGGACTTGGTATTTATTTACGACTGTGATCCTTTAGCAGAAACAGATGGCGCTCGCCCAGTGGATGGCGCGCAATTCTATACGCGCATGGGCCAGCGTATTATCTCGATGTTGACCACGCGCACTACGGCCGGCGGCCTTTATGATGTTGATATGCGCCTCCGACCCAGTGGCGATGCTGGCTTACTCGCGACCTCGCTCATCGCCTTTGCCCGCTATCAAGAAGAACAGGCCTGGACGTGGGAGCACCAAGCGCTCATTCGCGCACGCGTTCTAGTTGGAGACCCAGCCTTAACTGAACAATTTGACCAAGTACGTTTAAATGCTTTAGGTCGCCAGCGCAGCTTGCCAATATTACAAGCAGATGTCAGCGAAATGCGCGCCAAAATGCGGCATAATCATGGTACTCAAATCACCCAAGGTGGTTTAGGCAAGAATGCTTTCAACTCTGATGTGCAATTTGATCTAAAGCAAGACGCTGGTGGTATCGTTGACATCGAATTTATGGTGCAATATGCCGTTCTAGCTTGGTCATGGCAATATCCACAACTGGTAACCTATACCGACAATATCCGTATTCTTGACGGTCTCGGCGCAGAAAACCTGCTTAGTGCGGATCACGTTCGCATGTTACAGGAGGCTTACAAGGCCTATCGTGCTGCGGCTCACCGTCTGGCCTTGCAAAAGCAGCAAGGCGTGGTTGAAGGCAATTTATTTGCAGATGAGCGTCACGCAGTGATGGGCGTCTGGCAAGAGCTGGGCTTGAGTTATCTGTAACCGATTTTTAAATATTATTTTCAGGAGCACGTAAAAATGTCGATGGCTGATCGTGATGGTGTTATTTGGTATGACGGTGAAATGGTTGAATGGCGTAACGCAACCACCCACGTTCTGACTCACTCATTACACTACGGCATGGGTGTGTTTGAAGGCGTGCGTGCCTACAAGACCCCAAAAGGTACCGCAATTTTCCGCTTACAAGCACACACTGACCGTCTGTTTGAATCAGCGCATATCATGAATATGAAGATCCCGTTCACTAAAGAACAGATCAACGAAGCGATTATTGCTTCAGTGCGTGAGAACAAGCTTGATAGCGCTTATATCCGCCCTTTAGCGTTTTATGGTTCAGAAGGTATGGGTATCCGTGCTGACAACCTCAAAGTACACCTGATTGTCGCTGCCTGGCACTGGGGCGCGTATATGGGCGACGAAGCACTGAAAAACGGCATTAAAGTGCGTACCAGCTCGTTTACTCGTCACCACGTGAACATCACTATGACCCGCGCAAAATCAAGCGGTGCGTACGTGAACTCCATGTTGGCACTACAAGAAGCGGTGTCGGGCGGTGCTGATGAAGCACTGTTACTTGATCCAGAAGGCTATGTGGCTGAAGGTTCAGGCGAGAATATCTTCTTAGTTAAAAACGGTGTGATCTACACGCCAGAAGTCACTGCCTGCCTGAATGGTATTACCCGTAATACTATTTTGACCTTGGCTAAAGCACGCGGTATCGAAATCGTTGAAAAACGTATTACCCGTGACGAAGTATATATCGCTGATGAAGCGTTCTTCACTGGTACTGCAGCAGAAGTCACGCCAATCCGTGAAGTGGATGGCCGTCAAATCGGTATCGGCAGCCGCGGTCCAATCACTGAAGTGCTGCAAAAAGCCTACTTTGATTTAGTGACTGGCGAAACTGAAGAGTACGCAGAGTGGCGCACGCTGGTTAACTAATAACTGAGCGCTAGCTACTGATTAAAAAGCCCGCGGGAAAGTATTTTCTGCGGGCTTTTTTGTGACCGTATTTTTTGAGTTAGTTTTTAAAACTCTTCAAAGCATAAACATCATAGCGACTGGATTTACCGTCCAAGCTATAAGTCGGCGGCGTTCCAGCAATCGCTGGCGCTTTACGCGGACGTTTTACCACGACGCGATGGGTGGCTAACGCCAGCGCTGCCGCCAGTAATTCTGGTGCATCATCATCCGCACCGACTAAGGGCTTAAACAAACGCATTTCTTTTTTCACTAACGCGCTTTTATCACGGCTCGGAAACATCGGATCAAGATGCACGACTTGCGGTGCTTCATCGCTCCACGCCGACATTAAGGCAATCGCATCACCGATCAGCAATGGCATATGCTGCACAATACCCGCCACGTCTGAACTCAAGCGCGCACGGCGCAAACCATCAGTCAGCAAGGCAGCCACAATCGGATTGCGCTCAATCATCTGCACCTTACAGCCTAAGCAAGCCAAGACAAAAGCATCGCGGCCCAGACCTGCAGTAGCATCTAACACCGTTGGCCGCACGCCGGTTTGAACGCCCACTGCTTTAGCAATCATCTGCCCGCTCCCACCGCCAAACTGACGACGGTGCGCTAATGCGCCTTCAATAAAATCAACACGAACAGGTCCTGGTGCAGAACGTCCCAGTTCCTGCAGCTGCAAACCATCAACACTGACCTGTAAAGCAAACTCAGCCTCGCCAGCAAGTGGCAAGCCTAAATCATACGCCCACTGCTCGGCAATCTGCTGATCAGCGGAGGTCATTGCATCAACACGGATAAATACTGGCGGGGTTAAGGTTAAATCAGACATTAAACGTATCTATCAACTCTATTAAGACTGCTTGGGCGTCGCCACTTGATCACGCAAGTAAATCGGCTGTGCTTCTTGTGCAGTAATGGCTTCACCGCGCTGCCACATGCCACGGGCAAGGGTCAACACATCTTGTGCGTCAGGCAATAATTGCTCGTCACGTCCATACACAGGTACGGCGATACGTTCAGCATAGGCTTGCCAGCCAGTACCTGCAGCAAACCACTCACCTTGTGCGGTACGTGGTAACTCGGCGCGCTCTGGAGGCAACACCGCCTCAATACCTTGTAAGCGCACTTCACCATCAACCACGGTATAGCAACCCCAGTAGACTTCATCCATGCGTGCATCAATCGCCACGGCAATCTGCTCAGCACCCTGCTCACGATAAGCGCGCTGCGCAATCGCTGCCAAGTTCGATACAGGCAATACGGGTCGTTCAAGCGCAAAAGCTAAACCTTGTACCACGCCAACCGCAATACGTAACCCAGTAAAGGCACCTGGCCCACGACCAAAAGCAATCGCATCCAAGTCAGTTTTAGCAATACCTGCCTCAGCCAGCACTTCGCTAATCATCGGCAAAATAGATTGTGCATGTAAACGGGGGATGACCGCGTAACGGCTGAATACTTGTCCATTGTGTAATAACGCAACAGAGCAAGCCTCAGTGGCCGTATCCAGCGCCAATAAAGTTGTCATGATTTATCGTCAAGTAAGGAAAAAAGAAATTGTAGCAGGCGGACAGCTACGAGGGGAATGTTGTGTATAAAACGCTAAAGAAGACATTCGCTAGTACACCGAGCACCTCACTGCAGCAGCGAATGTATTCCCTAAAAAAGACTTAGGCCAGCGCAGCTAATACCTTAGCGGTAATCTGCTCAACTGAACCCACACCAGCAATAGCGCTGTATTTTGGTGTGCCATTAGCAGCGGCTAAATCTTGGTAGAAGGCAACCAACGGTTTGGTCTGTGAGTGATACACAGATAAACGGTGACGCACGGTTTCTTCTTTATCATCTTCACGTTGAATCAAGTCTTCACCGGTTTCATCATCTTTGCCGGCAACTTTCGGTGGATTATGCTCGATATGGTAGGTACGACTTGATGCTGGGTGCATACGACGGCCAGCAATACGGCCAACAATTTCTTCATCTTCCACAGCAATTTCGATAACGTGATCGATTTCCACACCGGCGTCACGCAGTGCTTCTGCTTGTGGAATCGTGCGTGGAAAACCATCAAACAAAAAGCCGTTAACGCAATCATCTGCGGTAATACGCTCTTTAATCAGATCGATAATAATGTCATCTGACACCAAACCACCGCTGGCCATAACATTTTTAACTGTCAATCCCAGCGGGCTTTCTGCTTTAACTGCTGAACGCAGCATATCACCCGTAGAAATTTGCGGAATACCAAACTGTTTAGTAATAAATACGGCCTGTGTACCTTTTCCGGCACCGGGCGCTCCTAACAAAATTACACGCATTATTGTGTTCCTTATCTAAGCGTTACTAATTATAAAACTCTTACACAGAGCAACACAGCGTGCTCTGCTTATTTAAAATGTATGGCTTGGTAAACTAGCTTTTAGTCGCACAAGAAAAATATCACTCTCACTCAGTAAAACCGGATTTATATAACACTGCACTTCTAAAAGATCATACGCCGAACACTAGCGCGCCAAGGCTGACACGGCTCAACGACGTAGCCTATTTAAAGAATAGATTCAAAAGACTCTAGCCAGCAAAACACTATCAATACTGGTGCTTACACAAACAGACAGCTAAACTCTAAAAGTCTTACACAGCCTGAGGCCTATGTTATGGATTGTTTGTTTTGTAAAATTGTTGCAGGTGATATTCCAGCGCAGAAATTATATGAAGATGAGCATGTCGTGGCGTTTCACGATATTTCACCGCACGCACCTTTACACTTTCTGGTGATTCCAAAAAAACATATCAGCATGCTGACCGATCTAACTGCTGAAGATACGTTTTTAGCCGGACATATTCTCTACACAGCGCAACGTTTAGCTAAAGAGCAAGGCTGCGATGATGGTTTCCGCGTTGTGATGAATACCAATGAAATCGGTGGCCAAACGGTCTATCACATTCATATGCATGTACTCGGACAACGTCAAATGAGCTGGCCCCCAGGCTAGGTGTATACTGATACATATTCTATGTGATGCAATAAAGTACTAACACCTTTTGCAAGATGCTAACCACGGCTATTTATTAGGAGCCTACTATGTCCTCTCAACGCCATTATTCGCCAATCGACCGCCTGCTACTGCAAGCCGATGCGGCCATGCGCACCTTAATTCCTAACAGTAGCCACGCAAGCCGTCCATCGCCTGCAGTGGTTGAACCAAAAAGCACATTAGATGCAGAACAAACGCGTCATATTGCTGGTTTAATGCGCATTAACCACACCGGTGAAGTCTGCGCGCAAGCGCTGTATCAAGGCCAAGCATTAACTGCTAAGTTGCCAGATGTACGTGAAAAAATGGAACAGGCGGCTGAGGAAGAAGTTGATCATTTGGTGTGGTGTGAGCAACGTATTCGTGAGCTTGGTAGCCAGACCAGTCTGCTTAATCCGTTATTTTATGGTTTATCTTTCGCTATTGGTGCTACAGCTGGAGCAATCAGCGACAAGGTCAGCTTAGGTTTTGTAGCGGCGACCGAAGATCAAGTGTGTAAACATCTCGATGACCACTTGCAGCAAATTCCTGAAACAGACCGCAAGTCTCGGGCTATTTTAGAACAAATGCGCATCGACGAAGAAGAGCATGCAACCAGCGCTTTAGATGCAGGCGGCTACCGCTTCCCTGCCCCGATTAAATTCGGTATGAGCTTAATGGCAAAAGTAATGACCAGTAGTACTTACCGTATTTAGCTTGATAGTGGCACGCATACATACATAAAAAAGGCGCTGATCATCAGCGCCTTTTTTGTTGCTACCCAACTCAATTTTAGCGATTGCTTTTCGGCATATTTCGACCGTAAAAAATCTCTAACATCTCGTGGCGCAAACGCTCTTCTACATCACGGCGTTGCTCGTACGATAAATTACGCGTGGCATCACCAAATAAATAGTCATCTAACTCAAAGTTTTTCAACAGCATCTTGGTATGGAATAAATGCTCTTGATACACGTTCACATCCGTCATTTGATAGGCTGAGCGCGTATCTTCAGACAGATAGTTCTGAATCGAATTAATCTCGTGATCAATAAAGTGTTTACGCCCTTCAACATCACGGGTAAAACCACGGACACGATAATCAATAGTGACAATGTCAGAATCAAACTGGTGAATCAGGTAGTTCAGCGCTTTAAGCGGTGAAATCACGCCACAGGTCGACACATCAATATCAACACGAAACGTCGACAAACCATCCACCGGATGAATTTCCGGGTAGGTATGTACAGTAATGTGGCTTTTATCCAAATGCGCCAAAATCGTTTCCGGCAATGGGCCTGGTGATTCTTCAATCTGGCTGGCGGTCGGCTCGACCGGCTCTTCTGAAATAAGAATCGTCACACTTGCACCTTGCGGCTCATAGTCTTGACGGGCAATGTTCAAAATATTCGCGCCGATAATTTCGACAACATCAGTCAGTATTTGCGTGAGACGCTCAGCATCGTACTCTTCGTTGATATAACCAACGTAGGCTTGCTGATCATCTGTGGTTCGCGCGTAACTGATGTCATAAATATTGAAGCTCACAGTCTTCGTGAGGTTGTTGAACCCATGCAGCTTAAGTTTACTGGTCAACGTTAGATGCTCTTTATTGGTGCGGCGCAGCCGCGTTATCATGCACGCCAGTCAACTGTATTTACGTTCAATCAATACAGCTGCGTAGGGCAGTTTTCACCTCTTCGCAATGCGATTCTGGTTTCCTTTACACACCCATTTAGTGTGTAAAAAAGGGGCGCGCCATTATGCAGAGCAAGCCCTTTGTATACTAGCTTTAAACAACAATAAATCAGCGAATTTTGATAAGAAGTCTACGTAGGCTCAACAATCTCAAAACTATGGGTAATTTCAACCCCTGCGCGGCCCAGCATAATGGATGCGGAGCAGTATTTTTCTGCAGATAAATCAACTGCACGCTTAACCACACTTTCTTTTAGCGCATTGCCGCTAACAATAAAGTGCAGAGCAATTTTAGTGAACACTTTAGGTTCAACTTCTGCACGTTCAGCATCAATACGCACTTCACAATCATGCACATCCTGGCGTGATTTTTTTAAAATACTAACCACATCAAATGTGCTACAGCCACCGAGTCCCATCAGCAACATTTCCATTGGGCGCACACCTACATTACGCCCACCATTGGCCTCAGGCCCATCCATCACTACAGTATGGCCACTTCCGGACTCCGCTAAAAACATGGCATGCTCAACCCACTTCACTCGCGCCTGCATAGTTTCTATTCCCCTAAACATTGAAAAAAACAAGCTTATCACAGCATTTGCTATGATTCGTCCTTGATTGAATAATGTAAAGCAGCTGATCTAAGCGTGACCTCTGTCACAAATAACAAACAACATAGGACATTGGCTCATTATCTTTATACTAAGTACGGCACACTTAGAGGGTTTAGTTTAGAAGAAAAGTCATCCTTTGTTTTTTCAAGGATTTATCCACTCTTGAGGGTTACTGCATGGTTGCTATTACACTCACACCAAAAATAAAAAATGTCGCTAAATTTCTTGAACATTGCCAAATACGCAAATTTACGAGCAAAAGCACCATTATTGCGACATCTAATCGTTGTGAGTCTTTGTTTTTCATTCTAGAAGGCTCAGTCAGCATCTTAATTGAGGGCGCTGATGACAAAGAAATGGTTATAGCGTACTTAAACCAAGGAAATTTTTTTGGTGAAATCGGTTTATTTATCGGCAATAATAAAGAACGCGAACGCAGCGCCTTAGCCCGAGCAAGAACCGCCTGTGAAGTCGCTGAAATGAGCTATGAGACGTTTCGCGAGTTGACGCAAGACGACCCCGAAATGCTATATATCTTAGGCAGCCAAATGGCAAATGCCTTGCGCAACACTACTCTCAAAGTGGGTAACCTAGCGTTTTTCGACGTGACTGGCCGAGTTGCCAGAACCTTGCTGCAGTTATGTAAACAACCTGATGCAATGACTCATCCGGATGGGTTGGCTGCTCACGTGAGATGGTAGGACGCGTTCTCAAAGATTTAGAAGAACAAGGGTTGGTTAACGTTAAAGGCAAAACCATGGTGGTATTTGGTACCCGCTGATACTCTGCAATACAGTATCAAGCGCCTGAGTCAGTCTTCTCAGGCGCTTTCAGATTAACGATGCACCGGACGCTTTTGTAACTTACGCTGCAAGGTTCGTCTGTGCATACCCAGTGCACGTGCAGTTGCAGAAATGTTGCCGTCATGCTCCGCCAATACGCGTTGAATATGTTCCCACTGCAAGCGATCAACTGACATTGGGTTTTCAGGTACCAGCGTCGCTAAATCAGCATGATCAGATAATAATGCAGCCAAGACATCATCCGCATCAGCAGGCTTACATAAGTAGTTGGATGCGCCGCGCTTAATTGCCTCAACTGCCGTCGTGATGCTGGAGTAGCCAGTTAAAATCAGCACCTTCATCTCAGCATCAAGCTCCAGCAGCTTAGGTAGCAATACCAAACCTGAGTCACCTTCCATCTTTAAGTCCAACACAGCGTAATCAGGCAAATCGACTTTAGCTAAAGCTAAGCCTGCATCAGCAGAGCTGGCAACCGATACTCGCAAGCCACGTCGTGACATTGCACGTGCCATCACCCGAGTAAAGGTTTCATCATCATCGACTAATAACAGATGCGGCGGCTCTTCACCTTCAAATAGGTTTTCATCAGTCACTTGTAACTCCTCGCTTAAAGCTCTATGGACATGCGCGGCAAACGTAACTCCGTTAACGTTCCACCACCGTCTTGGTTATATAACTTTACTGTACCACCCGCACGAATAACACTGATCTGGCTTAAAAACAGCCCTAAACCAAAGCCTTTACCTTTAGTAGTAAAAAACGGTTTGCCCAATTGCTCGGCAATTGCCAAGGGCACGCCAGCACCATAGTCACGAATAGTGATAACCATCCACTGCTCATCCCACTCTAAGCGAATCACTAAGTTATCGGGGCAAGCATC
>CAJDWG010000007.1_pt1 | contig 14621 bp, 13 predicted proteins | sample 7391571 | NCBI WGS metagenome assembly CAJDWG01 (sample SAMEA7055722, study PRJEB34461) | soil metagenome | biome: terrestrial ecosystem; feature: Peninsula; material: soil | place: Antarctica | collected 2016
TTCAACAACGTTAACGCGAGCTTCTTGAACACTTGCAACTGCAATGTTGTTCTCGGTTGCTTGTGTTAGTGCTGTGAACTCAACACCTTTAGGTGCAACGAGGTCAGCCAAGTGTACGATTTCACCAACGTTAACATTCAGCATGTCAACTTCGATTGCATCAGGCAGATTTTGTGGTAAGCAAGTAACTTCCAGCTCAGTTGCAAGACGGAAGATATCACCACCGCCTGTTTTAGCGCCAACACATGCTTCTTCGTTCAGTAAGATAACTGGAACGATAGTCGTCAGTTTTTGGCCTGCAACAATGCGAATAAAGTCAGCGTGCAGAACAAAGTTTTTTGCTGGGTGACGTTGCAGTGCTTTGATCAGTACGTTTTCTTTTTTACCGTCGATGTTCAGCGCAAGAATGCTGCTGTAAGCTGCATCGTTCAGTAACAGTTTAGCTACTTCACGAGTTTGCAGGCTGATAGAAACAGGCTCTTGCTCGCCACCGTAAACAACTGCTGGGATCAAATCAGCGTTACGACGTAGGCGGCGGCTCGCACCTTTCCCTAAATCATTACGCACTTGTGCGTTTAGAGTAAATTCGCTCATGTGTATCTCTCCAAAAAAACAACAACGCCCGTCAACTTGCGACCAGTGACGAGCGGGGCTGTTGAAGCCTAAATATAGTTAGGCGGTTGTTGATTGCTCGGTGTTCAACGGAACATCGCGCTAATCGATTCTTCATTGCTGATACGACGTACAGCTTCAGCAACTACAGGCGCAATGTCGAGTTGACGAATGCGCGTGCAAGCTTGAGCGGCAGCGGACAGCGGAATAGTATTGGTCACAACAATTTCATCAAGCAGCGAGTTGTCGATATTCTCGATCGCTCGGCCTGATAAAATAGGGTGAGTGCAATAGGCTAATACTTGAGATGCGCCACGCTCTTTTAAAGCTTTAGCAGCAGTACATAAAGTACCCGCTGTATCAACCATATCGTCGACTAATACACATGTACGGCCTTCAACATCACCGATAATGTGCATCACTTCAGATTGGTTAGCTTTAGGGCGACGCTTGTCAATAATGGCAAGGTCAACACCTAGAGATTTGGCAACAGCACGTGCACGCACTACACCACCAATATCCGGTGAAACAATCATTAGATTTTCAAAGCGTTGGGCTTGGATATCATCCACCAGCACTGGAGAACCGTAGATATTGTCTACTGGAATATCAAAGAAACCTTGAATTTGGTCAGCATGCAAGTCAACCGTAAGAACACGGTCAACACCAACACCAGATAGCATATCAGCAACAACTTTAGCACTGATTGCTACACGCGCTGAGCGTGGACGACGGTCTTGGCGAGCATAACCAAAATAAGGAATCACTGCAGTGATGCGCGACGCTGAAGAGCGACGGAATGCATCAATCATCACAATGAGTTCCATAAGGTTATCATTGGTAGGAGCGCATGTTGGTTGGATTAAAAACACATCCTTACCACGCACGTTCTCATTGATTTCCGCGCTGATTTCGCCATCAGAAAACTTACCGACGGATAAATCACCTAAAGGAATATAGAGTTGCTCAGCCACACGGCGAGCGAGGTCGGGGTTTGCATTCCCCGTAAAGATCATCATCTTCGACACGCGCAGTACCTGTTTTACTGAGGGTGGACCTGACGAAAAAAACCTTCGTAACTTCGCGATTAACGCGAAACCACGAAGGTTTCGTAATATGGCAGGGGCGGCTGGATTCGAACCAACGCATGACAGGATCAAAACCTGTTGCCTTACCGCTTGGCGACGCCCCTATAGATTTTTATATTATAAAATCTAAAAATTTAGTTTTCAGTTAAGTCTTGTAGTGTCCGGTGCAACATCGAAGTGTTTGCGCCTTTAGCTACAAAGCTTTGTAGTGACTCTGAAATCTGGGTTGCTATGTTAACAGCTTGTTGTTCGTTTGGCAAACTCCCAAATATACAACTTCCAGTTCCAGTTAATCGAGCTTCAACAAATTTGTTTAGCAAGATCAAAGCATTACTCACTGCTGGGTAACGCTCCTCAACTACAGCTTGGCAATCATTTTGACCGCTTTGCTTGAGAACGGTGCGTATGTTAGTCAGAGGGGTGTCACGTGTCAAGCCTTCGTCTGCAAATACTTTTGCAGTGCTGATTGATACAGGCGGTACAGCCACTAAATACCAAGGTTCTGGCAGATCTACAGGTTGTAGTTTTTCTCCGACACCTTGGGCAAATGCAGCGCGACCCATAACAAACACGGGGACATCTGCGCCGAGACTTAAGCCCAGTTCAGCTAGGGTTTCTAAAGACTGCTGGGCTTGCCATAGATGATTGAGGCCAACTAGGGTGGTGGCGGCATTGGAGCTGCCACCACCAATACCGCCACCTACGGGTAGTTTTTTATCCAGCCAGATATCTGCGCCAAGCTCGGATTTACTGTGTTTTTGCAATAAGCGCGCGGCACGGACAATTAAATTATCATCGTGGGCAACGCCTTCTATTGCGTTGTGTAAGATGATCTGACCGTCTGTGCGAGTATTAAAGTGCAGGGTGTCGGCGTAATCGAGAAACTGAAATAGCGTTTCCAGTAAGTGGTAACCATCTGCGCGGCGGCCAACAATATGCAACATCAAGTTAAGTTTGGCTGGTGCTGGCAACCTGAGCTGTGCTGAGTCTTTGTTGGACGGCTGGCTAGATGTATTTAAAGTGCTGTTGTTCATACTATTACTGACCCAATTGCCGTGCTTGCCATTCTTTAATCACTAGGGTGATGTTTAATCCTGCGCCATTGAGCTTAATACGCTCAGGTAGCTGTAAACCGTTTTCAGTGCGATAGCTCAAGTACTCAACCAGCCAGTCATCTTGCTGTAATTGAGCCAGTAGGCTGTTGTTATCCAGTTTCACTTGGCTTTTGCTGTGCGGTGCAGGTAAGCCACGTACCCACCAAAGCAGGTTTTCTACCGGTAAGCTCCAGCCCAGTTGTTGTTGCATTAACGCTTCCGCTGAGTGCGCTTGGAATGTGCCGCGATTAGCAATTTCTAAGCTAGCTGCACCTTGGCGTCCTGTTAGTCGTGTCGAGCCTTGGCCGAGCGGGCCAGACAGACGGATATCAAAGTAATCTTGGCGTTGCAGCCAAAATAGTACAGCGCTACCTGATTCTTGTGGGCTGCGAATGCCGAGTTTGCCGCTGATTTGCCAAGCATCTAAAGGTGCTATGAGTTGTTTATGGTTTTGCCATGAGTCCGCTTGGCCGCTACCGCTGAGTTGTTCTTTTGATGCAAACTGGCTGCAGCTGCTGATGAAAAGAAGCAGGCTTAACATTAAAAAGCTAGAGAGACGCATCAGTTTAGAGATCCTTATCAGTCAGTCGCTGGATAGTTTCCAGTAGTTCGGCATTGTTAGGTTGGGTTTTTAGCGCTTGGTTCCATACGCGACGAGCTTCGCTACGTTTGCCTTGCTGCCAAAGCACTTCGCCTAGGTGCGCGGCAACTTCTGCGTCTGGGTAAGCACTAAAGGCTTCGCGTAATAAACGCTCAGCTGTTTGCAGATCACCCAAGCGGAAATAGACCCAGCCTAAACTGTCGGTAATGGCGGCATCGTTTGGCTCAAGTTGGTGCGCGCGCTCAATTAGTTGGCGCGCCTCGTCAAGGCGGTCAGTGCGATCCGCTAAGGTATAGCCTAATGCGTTGAGCGCCATGGCATTATCGGGATTGCTGTCGAGAATAAAGCGTAAATCTTGCTCAAGCTGTACTAAATCATTGCGTTTGTCGGCAACCATTGCGCGCGTGTAGAGCAGGCTGTGGTCGTCTTTATAATGCTTTAGGCCTTGGTTGATGCGTACCCAGGCGGTTTTTACATGATTGTTACTGGACAGGCCTTCTGCTTCAATAAGATACAGCTGGACAGCTAAATCGGTACGTATCGTACGTTGATGATCAAAATGCGTTGTTACTTCGGTGAGCCGATCATTGTTAAGCAGTAACGCAATAATGCGTTGCTGGGCCTCTAGATAATTATTACCTGTCTGCACTGCATTATAAGCTGCGAGTGCTTGTTCTGTCTCTTGTAGCTCTTCAAAGACCCGACCTAAATTGTACTGCGCAGCATTACTGTGGCTGCCGCGAACAATTAATTCTTCAAGGTAAACTTGTGCTTCTAGCCAAGCCTCAAGATCCATATTAATGAGTGCTAACGAGAAACGTAAGTCATCATCGCTCGGCGACTGCTCTAAGAGTTCTAAAAACTCTGCTCGTGCTTCTTCAAGGCGGTTAAGCTCAAGCAATTGTCTGGCGTAGGTACTGCGCAAGCGGCTGTCGTCTGGTTGCTTTTTTAACGCATTGCGCAATAAAGGTAATGCTTCTTCACCACGGTCGAGCTGGCTGAGTAGGCGTGCTCTCAATAGTATGGTGGCTACCACGGCATATTTTCTTGGTTGGCTTTCAAGTAAGCGCAAAGCGTCTTCAGTACGCTCATCTTGATTAAGTAAAACGGCTTTACTGAAAATTAGCTGCTGGTTGTGTGGGTGCTTAACCAGTAAACGATCAAAACTTTGCAGCAGGGCTTGCAGAGTTTTTTGATCGGATTGCGCAGCTGATAACGCTAAAAAGTCGAACTGTGTGTCACCGTTCGCGAGCAAAACCTTTTCCATGCGTTGCATGGCTTCATCGTAACGTTTGGCTTGTGCCAGTTGGATGGCTGCAGAGCGTTGCGCTTCTAAGTTGTCAGGTGCACTGTTAGCCCAAATTAATGCACTGTTGAGCGCTCGTTCATCTTCACCGAGGTATTCTGCAATGCGAAAAGCACGTTCAGCAATACCTGGATCACCTGTTGCTTGTGCCTGCTGGCTGTAGTTGTCTGAGGCAATATCAAAGCGATCACGTTGGCCTGCGATTTCTGCCGTCAGTAAGCTAATTAGCGTGTCAGAAGAAAACTCATTTGGACTATCAGTAGACGTGCTTGGTTGTGTCGCAACCGATGCAGATGTGTTGTCCACAGGCACGCTAGAGTTGGGTGCCAGAGCTTGGCAGCCAGACAATATTAAACTGATTGAGATAAGGCTAAAATATTTATTCATAAGTACAAGGCAAGACAAGTTAGAATGATTGCATCATGACACAAGCAGAGGCTAGACGCGCTACACTCTCAGTTTGCGCACTGATTTTTAATGCTTGTGCAGCGACTAGGTTTGCATGTGATAGTCTAAAATATATGCTTTTTCTTACACATAATGTTGTGTTTTGTTAGGGGAGGTTGTTCTGAAGGCTTTGAAGTAGGACAATTGTCTGCTTTGAATTCTCTTTAGCGACGATGCATGGCTTTTATAGCACTTGGAATAAATCATAAAACAGCTTCTGTGGCGGTCCGCGAGCGCGTGGCCTTTAGCCCTGAACAATTAGTTGATGCATTGCGTCAGCTATGTCGAGTCGTGGGCAGTCGAGAAGCCGCTATTTTATCGACCTGTAACCGCAGCGAGTTGTATCTCGAAATGGAAAATGTACAACCTAGAGCTGTGCTCGAGTGGTTGGCGCAATTCCATGAGGTTCCAGTAGAAGACTTACATGCGTGTGCCTATGTGCATGAGGATGATCAGGCTATACGCCATATGATGCGCGTTGCCTGTGGTCTTGATTCGCTTGTGCTAGGTGAGCCACAAATTCTTGGCCAAATTAAGACCGCCTACGCCGTTGCGCGTGAGGCGGGTACGTTAGGCCCGTTATTAGGGCGCTTGTTTCAAGCAACCTTTAGTACGGCAAAAACCGTGCGCACTGATACGGCAATTGGTGAAAACCCTGTGTCGGTCGCCTTTGCTGCAGTAAGTTTAGCTAAACAGATTTTTACTGACTTAGGTAATAGTCAGGCGCTGCTGGTGGGTGCGGGTGAAACCATTACTTTGGTGGCGCGACATTTGCATGAGCAGGGCGTTAAAAATATTGTTGTTGCTAACCGTACCTTGGAGCGTGCCACGTTATTGGCTGATGAGTTTTCTGGGCAGGCGATTGTTTTGTCTGATATCCCCGATGCTTTGGTTAATAGCGATATTGTGATCAGTTCCACTGCCAGTCAGCTGCCTATTTTAGGTAAGGGTGCAGTTGAGCGTGCTTTGAAATTACGCAAGCATAAGCCCATCTTTATGGTGGATATTGCTGTGCCACGTGATATCGAGCCGCAGGTTGGTGAGCTGGATGACGTCTATTTATATAGTGTTGATGACTTGCATGAAGTGGTCACGGAAAACTTAAAAAGTCGCCAAGGCGCTGCTAAAGCTGCTGAAGAATTAGTGGTGCAAGGTACCACTGACTTTATGCAGCGTTTGCGTGAGCTTGAAGCAGTGGATGTCTTGCGCGCCTATCGCCAACAAGGTGAGCGCCTACGTGATGAAGAGTTGGCGCGTGCGCAACGAGCTTTAGCCAATGGTACATCGCCGGAAGATGCGCTGGCAGCCTTGGCTCGCGGCTTAACCAATAAGCTGCTGCATGCACCCAGTGTGCAATTAAAACGTTTATCTGCAGATGGTCGGTGTGAGGCGCTGGCGGTTGCGCAGGAATTATTTGGTTTAACAACAGGTGACTCGAATTAATGAAAGCGTCGTTAGTCAATCGTTTGGACCGTCTGCAAGAACGCTATGAGGAGCTCACAGCGTTATTAGGCGATGCACAGGTGATCACTGATCAAAATAAATATCGCGCCTACTCTAAGGAATATGCCGAAGTAGAACCTGTGGTAATGACGTTTCAAACTTGGCGTAAAACACGCAGTGATCTTGATGAAGCACAAACGTTATTGAAAGATAGCGACCCAGATGTGCGCGAAATGGCGGTTGAGGAAGTGGTCGAGTGCCGCGCATCCTTAGAGGTTATTGAGGGTCAATTGCAGCGCCTGATGTTGCCCAAAGATCCGAATGATGGCCGTAACGTTTTCCTTGAAGTGCGTGCTGGTACGGGTGGTGATGAAGCTGCTATTTTCTCTGGCGACTTGCTGCGTATGTACTTGCGTTACGCTGAGCGTCTCGGCTGGCGTGTGGAAATTCTTTCTGAGCATGCTGGTGAGCATGGTGGTTATAAAGAAGTGATTGCCCGCGTTGAGGGCGATAATGTTTATGGTCGCCTTAAATTTGAATCGGGTGCGCACCGTGTACAGCGTGTGCCAGAAACTGAATCGCAAGGCCGTGTACATACCTCAGCTTGTACAGTTGTGGTATTACCTGAGCCTGATGAGCAAGCAGCGATTGAAATCAATCCGGCTGATTTACGTGTTGATACCTACCGCGCCTCGGGTGCTGGTGGTCAGCACGTTAACAAAACTGACTCGGCGGTACGTATTACCCACTTACCCAGCGGCATTGTGGTTGAGTGTCAGGAAGAGCGCTCGCAGCATAAAAACCGTGCCCGTGCGATGGGCTGGTTAGCAGCCCGTTTAGAAGATAAGCAGAGCAGTGCTGCTGCGCAAGAAATGTCCGATACACGCAAATCCTTGGTGGGTAGTGGTGATCGTTCAGAGCGTATCCGCACCTATAACTTCCCGCAGGGTCGTGTAACTGATCACCGGATTAACCTGACGCTGTATTCATTGGCAGATGTTATTAGCGGTAGTCTCGAGCAGATTATTGATCCGCTCTTGCTTGAATATCAGGCTGATCAGCTTGCTGCATTAGGCGATTAATCACTATGACGCGCATTGATCAGTTGCTGGCCCATGCTGCACAGATTGATTCGCCAACTGCGCGATTGGATGCTGAGCTGCTCTTGGCGTTTGTGCTCGATAAGCCGCGCAGCTATCTTTACACCTGGCCTGATAAGCTTATTAGCGAGCCGCAAGTCACTCATTATATGAGCTTGCTGGAGCGGCGTTTGCAGGGTGAGCCGGTTGCCTATCTGTTGGGCCGCCAAGGTTTTTGGACGCTGGACTTGCAGGTTGCTGAGCACACGCTTATTCCCCGAGCGGATACTGAGTTATTGGTTGAGGCAGCGCTACAGCTGGCAGATGCTAATAGGTCACTACAGGTTTTAGATTTAGGTACCGGCAGTGGTGCTTTAGCTTTAGCTTTGGCGAGCGAACGTCCGCAATGGATGCTGACTGGTGTTGACCGCATTGAATCAGCCGTGGCCTTGGCGCAAAGCAATCAGCAGCAATTACAACTGCCAAACGTACAGTTTTTACACAGCCACTGGTTTAGTGCCCTGGCTGGCAAACAGTATAATTTAATCGTTAGTAACCCTCCTTATATCGCTGATAACGATCCACACTTGCAGCAAGGCGATGTGCGTTTTGAGCCGCTTAGTGCGCTAGTTTCAGGCCCTGATGGACTGGATGATTTGCGTCTTATTATTACCCAAGCGCCGTCCTATTTAACTGCTGGTGGCTTGTTGTTGCTTGAGCATGGCTTTGATCAAGCTGGCGCTGTGCGTGAGCTGCTAGAGCAAGCGGGCTTTATTGAAGTGAGCAGCCAGCATGATTTGGCTGGCCATGAACGTATCAGTTTGGGGCGTCTATAATCCTTATCTTAGGTCGTCATATACCATGTTAAACGATGAAGAATTACTGCGTTACAGTCGGCAGATCCTGTTAAAACAAGTTGATATTGCTGGGCAGTTACGCTTAAAAAACAGTAAAGTTTTGATTGTTGGCTTAGGAGGACTGGGCTCTCCAGTGGCTCTGTATTTAGCTGCAGCAGGTGTTGGTGAATTATATTTGGCCGATTTTGATACCCTTGATGTATCTAACTTACAGCGGCAAATAGTACATGACACAGCGGCTATAGGTGCCTTAAAAGTACAGTCGGCACAAGCGCGTTTGCAAGGTTTAAACCCTCATATTGTTATACATACAGTGCGTGATAAGCTCGATAATGAGAGCCTGCCAGCACTCTTGCAGTCGGTAGATTTAGTACTCGATTGCACAGATAACTTCACCATCCGCAGTCAGCTTAATGCGGCCTGTTTTGCGGCTAATACAGTGCTAGTAAGTGGTGCAGCCATTCGCGGTGAAGGTCAGATCAGTGTCTATGATCCGCTTAATGCAGAGAGTCCGTGCTATCACTGTGTGTTTGGTGATGGTGCAGAGGAAGGTTTAACTTGCAGTGAGGCTGGCGTGCTGGGTCCGCTGGTCGGTCTGATCGGTAGTTTGCAAGCGCTTGAAGCAATGAAAATCCTTGCTGGTTTTGGTGAGCCTTTAATTGGTAGGCTGCTATTAGTTGATGCGTTAAGCAGTCGTTTCCGTGAGCTTAAGGTGCGCCGAGATCCGCAGTGCGTGGTCTGTGAAGTGCGCCATGCATAAGCAGGCGGCGATCGGCGTATTTGATTCGGGGTTAGGTGGTATTTCGGTATTGCATGAAATTCGTCGATTATTGCCGAATGAGTCATTGATTTATATCGCTGATAGCGCGCATGTGCCCTATGGCGAAAAATCTGCAGAGTTTATTGTTGAGCGTAGTTTGGCTGTTAGTGAGTTTTTGCTTGCGCAGCCGGTGAAGGCCATTGTAGTTGCTTGTAATACTGCAACTGCAGCAGCTATATCTGAGCTACGCCAGCGTTGGCCGGATGTACTGATTGTTGGTATGGAGCCTGCAGTTAAACCTGCTGTACAGGCTTCTAAGTCAGGCAAGATTGGAGTGTTAGCTACCACTGGAACTTTACGCAGCGCGCGCTTTGCTGCCTTACTTGAGCGTTACGCGTGTGACGTTGAGGTTGTAACACAGCCTTGCCCTGGGCTTGTTGAGCTGATTGAGGCCGGTGAGTTGCACAGTGCACCGACACGAGCTTTATTAGCGGCCTACCTTGAGCCGTTGTTAGCCGTAGGCTGTGACACGCTAATTCTTGGCTGTACACATTATCCATTGCTTAAACCTCTACTACGCACTTTGGTTGCTGACGATGTGCAGTTGATTGATACCGGCGAAGCTGTTGCGCGGCGCTTGCATAGTGAGTTGGGCAAGCACGAATTGTTAGCAGGCGAGCAGCAGCCAATTGACCACTTTTATGGCAGTGGTGATATATGCAAAACAGAACATACCTTGGCGTTACTTTGGCCAACACCTGAGCTGGTTATTGCGCTAGGGTTCTAAGCGTTAAAACTGGGCTAATGTACTGAAGGTGATAGTTATGCTCGTATGCATTGTGTTATTGCAGAAGTAGGCTGGAAAGTATTGCTGGGATTTGTTTTGTGAGTTCTACACTGAGGTTACGTAATGAATGAAAGTGATATATTTGTCATCACACAGCTTGCTGAGCAACTCGGCCAGCAACTTTTAAAAAATCATGCCTGTGTTACAACTGCAGAGTCTTGTACTGGCGGCGGCATTGCGGAAGCCATTACTCGTATTGCGGGCAGTTCTGCATGGTTTGAAGTTGGTTTTGTGACCTATTCTAATACTCAAAAAACACGTGTCTTGCAGGTTGCTGAAACTGACTTACAGCGTGATGGTGCGGTGAGTCAGTCGGTTGTTGAAAGTATGGCCCGCGGTGCGCAAAAGCTGTCTGGGGCGCAGTATTCAGTCGCTGTGAGCGGTGTTGCGGGTCCTGGTGGTGGTAGCGCAGACAAACCTGTCGGCACTGTCTGGCTCGCTTGGGCGTATGCAGATCAAGTGCAGTCTGGTTGCTGGTGCTTTGCTGGTGATCGCCATGCCGTTCGTCAGCAAACCGTGCAGGCGGCCTTAGCTGGTCTATTGTGTGTAATGGAAGGGCAGGCTGCAAATACTTGGCAGCAATGGCTAAATAAAGATTTGCCTAATCAATAAAGACTGTGGATAATGCTGGTTAGTTATCCAGTGTTTAGGCCGCTATCCAATTGTAATTTGAGGATTTGTAATGGACGAGAATAAGAAAAAAGCTTTAGTAGCTGCGCTTGGTCAAATTGAGCGTCAGTTTGGTAAAGGCGCTGTTATGCGTATGGGCGATCACGAGCGTGTTGCCATACCAGCGATCTCGACTGGTTCATTAGGTCTCGATATTGCGCTTGGTATTGGCGGCCTGCCAAAGGGTCGTATTGTTGAAATTTATGGCCCAGAATCATCAGGTAAAACCACACTGACTTTATCAGTGATTGCGGAAGCACAAAAAGTTGGTGCGACCTGTGCGTTTATTGATGCTGAGCATGCGCTTGATCCAGAATATGCGGGTAAACTGGGGGTTAATATTGATGACCTTTATGTGTCGCAGCCAGATACTGGTGAGCAGGCGCTAGAGATTGCCGATATGTTGGTGCGTTCTAATGCGATGGATGTGATCGTTATTGACTCCGTTGCTGCATTAGTACCAAAAGCTGAAATTGAAGGCGAGATGGGTGATGTTCACGTTGGTTTGCAGGCGCGTTTAATGAGTCAAGCACTGCGTAAAATCACCGGTAATATTAAAAACGCCAACTGTTTAGTGATCTTTATTAACCAGATCCGTATGAAAATTGGTGTGATGTTTGGTAGTCCAGAAACTACAACCGGTGGTAATGCGCTGAAATTCTACTCATCGGTGCGTTTGGATATTCGTCGTATTGGTGCAGTAAAAGAAGGCGACGAGATTGTCGGTAATGAGACTCGCGTAAAAGTAGTAAAAAACAAAGTGGCAGCACCTTTCCGTCAGGCTGAGTTTCAAATCCTGTATGGCAAAGGTATTTACCGTAACGGCGAAATTATTGATCTGGGTGTACAGTTGGGCTTGCTGGAAAAAGCAGGTGCTTGGTACAGTCACCAAGGTACGAAAATTGGTCAGGGTAAGGCCAACTCTGCTCGCTACTTAGAAGAGAATCCAGAGCTGTGCAAATCTCTTGAGCAGCAGATTCGTGATCAATTGCTTGCACCTGTAGCGGGTAGTAATAAGCAAGCAGAGGCAGTTGCTGAAGAGACTGCTAAAGTTCCAGGTAAAACTGCGAAATAAACTAACAGTTTAATGTAATAATAAACGGCATAGTGCAACGCATTTATGCCGTTTTTTTATGGGGACTATATGTTAGACACTCCCGTTGCTATCCGTCGTTCGGCAATGAACCTACTGGCCCGTCGTGAGCATGGACATGTTGAGTTAGCGCGCAAGCTACTGCTGCGTGGTGCCGATGCAGAGATGATTGAGATTGAGTTGCAGCGCTTAACTGAAGATGGCTTGCTCTCAGAAGAGCGCTATTTAGAAAGCTATATTCGCAGCCGAGCCAATCAAAGTCGTGGCCCAATGCGTATTCGTGAAGAGCTTACCCAGCGAGGTTTGGTTCGTGCTGAGGTAGAGCAGGCGCTAAATACGGCCAATATTGATTGGGATGAAAATATGCGTGACCTGTGGCAGCGTCGTTTTGATGGGCAGATTACGGATATAAAAGACAAGGCTAAGCAAAGCCGGTTTCTGGCGCAGCGTGGTTTCGCGGTTGAGGCGATTCGCCGCTTGCTGGATGGGCAGGGTTGGTCGCAGGGGTTTGATGATTAGTACGTTGTGCTCTAGCCTGGCGTCGGAGAGGCTTTATAGTTTGTCTGTGCAATTGCTAGAGTTAAATGCGCTGCGAGGGATATAAGCTGCTTGGTCCTAGCATTGCTAGGACCAAGCAGTAATAGGCTTAAGCGCGTAATTGACTACTAATCACATCAAGTGCTTGGTCAATGGCAATATGCTGGCTTTCAGTATCACGACGGCCTTTATATTCTAAAGTGCCTTCTTTGATACTGCGCTCACTGATAACAATACGCTGTGGAATACCAATCAGTTCCATATCGGCGAATTTCACCCCTGGGCTGGTTTTTTTATCGCGATCATCCAATAGTACGCTAAAGCCTGCAGCAGTTAACTCTTCGTAGAGCTTGTCGGTTGCTGCTTGTACTTCAGAGTTATCGTATTTCAACGGTACAATGGCTACATCAAACGGCGCTAAAGCCGCTGGCCAAATAATGCCGCGCTCATCATGATTCTGCTCAATGGCAGCAGCAACAACACGAGATACACCAATACCGTAGCAGCCCATGGTTAGCGTAGCTGGTTTACCGTTTTCACCCATCACGGTGCAGTTCATTGATTCGCTGTACTTGGTACCCAGTTGGAAAATATGGCCGACTTCAATACCTCGTTTAATTTCCAGCACACCTTGGCCGTCAGGACTTGGGTCGCCAGCTAGCACATTGCGCAGATCAGCTATTTCAGGGATAGCTAAGTCACGCTCCCAGTTCAGACCAAACCAGTGCTTACCATCTTGGTTAGCGCCGGCAGCAAAGTCGCTGATAAAGGCCACTGAGCGGTCAATAATGCAAGGAATGCCTAAGTCTTTCGGGCCTAAAGAGCCCGGATTGACGCCGCAAGCGTCTTCAATCTCAGCATCGCTAGCAAATTCAAGCGGGCTTGCTACTGCAGGATGATTAGCTGCTTTAATTTCGTTAAGCGTGTGATCACCACGCACAATTAATGCGACTAATGTTTTTTCTTTAGCACCGCGGACAATCAAAGTTTTGATGGTTTTTTCGATAGCGATAGAAAATTGCTGTGCGAGTTCTTCAATGGTTTTCGCGTCAGGTGTATCGACTAAGCGCAAATCTTCAGTGGCGTCAGCGCGGTTTTTTTCGCGAGGCATCGCTTCAGCTTTTTCAATATTTGCAGCGTAGTTTGATACTGTACTGAAGGCAATATCATCCTCGCCAGAGGAAGCTAAAACGTGGAACTCATGCGAGCCCGTGCCACCAATGGAGCCGGTATCAGCTTCAACAGGACGGAAGTTTAAGCCTAGGCGCGTAAAGATTGTGCAATAGGCTTGGTGCATACGATCGTAGGTTTCTTGCAGTGATGCTTGGTCGGTATGGAATGAGTAAGCATCTTTCATAATAAATTCACGACTACGCATTAAACCAAAGCGTGGGCGGATTTCATCACGAAACTTAGTTTGAATTTGGTAGAAATTAATGGGTAGTTGGCGATAGCTGCTTAATTCATTGCGCGCTAAATCAGTAATGACCTCTTCGTGGGTTGGGCCCACGCAGAACTCGCGCTTGTGGCGGTCTTTTAAGCGCAGCAGCTCAGGACCGTACTCTTCCCAGCGGCCTGACTCTTGCCATAGCTCAGCAGGCTGGATGGCTGGCATCAGCACCTCTAGGGCGCCTGCGGCATTCATTTCTTCACGTACTACAGCTTCAGCTTTACGCAGTACGCGCAAACCCAGCGGCAGCCAAGTGTATAAGCCTGACGCAAGGCGACGAATCATACCTGCGCGCAGCATCAGCTGGTGGCTGATAACAACTGCATCGGCAGGGGTTTCTTTTAACGTGGAAAGCAAATACTGGCTGGTACGCATGGCTAAAATCTACATTAGAAAGGTGAAAGAGGGCGTTATTGTAGCGCATTTGTTTCTTGAAGGCGTGACGTGGCAATTGCAAATGATTGAAGCGCAGTCTTTGCTTGCTTATGCTTACCTTAGAAACAAGAAACCCAGCCGAGGCTGGGTTTCTTGAATAATGCGAGTTTACCGCTTAAACATTATAAAATGCTTAATGGGTACTCAACAATCAGACGTACTTCGTTGATGTCTGTGTAGTTGGCTGCATCGTTTGCACGGTAGGTCGCTTGACGTAGGCGGAAAGATAAGTCTTTCGCTGCACCGCTCTGTAGAACGTATTTTGCTTCAGTATCACGTTCCCAGTTTTTACCGTTGTTACGG
>CAJDWG010000014.1_pt1 | contig 14556 bp, 14 predicted proteins | sample 7391571 | NCBI WGS metagenome assembly CAJDWG01 (sample SAMEA7055722, study PRJEB34461) | soil metagenome | biome: terrestrial ecosystem; feature: Peninsula; material: soil | place: Antarctica | collected 2016
CAATAGTAAAGATCGCTGCGAATACTAGCGCATTGAGGTACAAATCGCACTGCAAATTCGTTTGCATGGCTCTCAGAATGAACAAGACTCACTGCTTTTCAATTTACTGAGAGATGTGCACGATTCGGAGTCAGTCCAATGAGTCGCTGTTTAACCATTAACGCTTTGCTTTGTGTAGGCGTACTCACAACAGCCAGCAAGGCAGTGCCAATATGCCCCTGCGTGGTGATGAAAAATAGTGATTTAGGCTCGGTAAAAAGTAAAATCACCCACAAAAACACTTTGACCACTTTTGTTTTAAAAAGAATATTATACGTTCTTAAATAAAACCTTAATTCACAGAAACTAAACTTTACGAGCACTTCACGTTGCGATCCACATTATGAGCTCTTTATGATCTATTTAATTTTTCTACCCATTCTACTGATACTCGGGTTTATAGCTGCTATTCACTTAAGTTTTAGGGCGCCCAGACTTAGTAACGATGCTTTGCCCATTGATTACGGTCTTGATGCGCAAGTTTTAGGGCGCCCAGACTGAGTAACGATGCTTTGCCCATTGATTACGGTCTTGATGCGCAAACACATAAATTTACAGGTCAGCAAGGCTCAAAACTTTCGATTTGGTGGATTGATGCGACTTATTATTGATTGACGCACATAACCATGGTGATAGTGGAAAACGTGGCGTGCCTTCCATGCCAAAATTTGCTGAAGACTTAGCCTCTGCGGTACATTGGCTCAATCAGAATAAACCAAAAGCCTGTCAACAAACGATTGTAGTTGGGCATTCAGTCGGAGCCGCAGCTATTTTACTTGCCGCCGCCAACGGTTTAAAAGCCACTCTGTTTATTTCACTAGCAAGTTTTGTACATCCAGAATTGATCATGCAGAGAACACTTAAAAAGTTAAAGCCCGTGCCCGGTCTAATTCCACTTATCTCAAATTATGTGCAATGGGCGATTGGCTATAAATTTGATGTGATTGCCCCCATAACCAGTATTAAAAAGATTAGTCAGCCGACCTTATTGGTGCATGGCACTGCAGATAGCGTGATTCCATTGAGTGATTTCCACTTACTTTGCAATGCGACCCAGAAAGAGAACATTAAGTGCTTAGAGATTCCTGAAGCTGGTCATGACTCTATTGACAAAATAGAAGCACATTTCAGTGAGCTTCACGACTTTATAAAAAAGCACTTAAGCCTTTCTAGGTAAAAGGCAAGTGGGCAAAACCTTTAATTCTTTTTTTACACCTTGGACGAGTGAGAAGCACCAAGGCTTTTCGCAAGGAAAATAGTATGCAAACCCATCAACCACTTAACCCTCTGACACCATGACCCTTATTTATGGACATCGCGGTGCACGGGGTGAAGCCCCAGAAAACACCCTAGCCAGCTTCCAAGCCTGTTTAAATGCGGGCGTGACCCGTTGCGAGCTGGATTTACACCTATCTAAAGATGGCCAACTGATGGTGATTCACGACGCCACACTCAAACGCACGACAGGCCGACGCGGTAAGGTCAGTGAATATAGCGCTGCAGAACTGATGCAAATGGATGCTCGGCACAATACCGCACCTTGGCCGATACCCTGCCCCATTCCAACGCTTGAACAACTGTTTGAGCAATGTCCATTTACGCATTGGCAATTGGAAGTTAAAGAAGCATCCACAACGCGCACAGCAGACATTGTGCGCGCCATTGATCAACTCAGCGAACGCTTTGCTATCCAAGATAAAATTGTTATCACCAGTAGTTCACGCACGGTATTGCAGGCAGCACAAAGCCTAACACCTCATTTAGCGCGGGGTTTAGTGGCTGAATATGCATGGCTTAATCCAGTTAAAACAGCACAACGCTACGGCTGCAGCATGTTGATTCTCAAGTGGACATTAGCAACAGAGCAGCGCTTGAAAAAAGCGCAACAAGTGGGACTTGATGTATCGGTGTGGACAGTCAACGAGCCAGCGCTAATGCGCCGACTCGTTGCAGATGGTGCAGACAGTCTGATTACTGACTTTCCCGGTTTGGCCATTGCCACCCTTGGGAATCACTGAAACGCTGTTCCAAATAGGCTCCGACCGAATCAGGAGCCGCTTAAAAAAGTCGGTTCAGGCCATCATAGGCAGCTACACGGTAGGCTTCAGCCATGGTTGGATAGTTGAATGTCGTATTAATAAAATACTTCAGCGTGTTAGCTTCGCCTGGCTGATTCATAATTGCCTGACCAATATGGACAATTTCCGAGGCTTGGTAACCAAAGCAATGCACACCTAGAATCGCTAAGGTTTCACGGTGGAACAGAATTTTCAACATGCCAACTGGCTCGTTAGAAATCTGCGCGCGCGCCATACTTTTAAAGAAGGCTTTACCCACTTCATAGGGCACTTTCGCTTCGGTCAGTTCACGCTCAGTTTTCCCAATCGAGCTGATTTCCGGAATGGTATAAATACCCGTTGGTACATCATCAACAAAGTGCCAGTTATCCTGATCAATAATATTACCAGCAGCCGATCGACCTTGGTCATAGGCAGCACTGGCAAGACTTGGCCAGCCAATTACATCACCTGCAGCATAAATATTCGGTACTGCAGTACGGTAATACTCATCCACATCAATTTGGCCGCGACTGTTAGCAGTTAAGCCCACATTCTCTAAACCTAACTGGTCAGTGTTACCAGTACGACCGTTACACCATAAGAAACCATCAGCTTTAATTTTCTTACCGGATTTCAGATGCAGAATCACACCTTTATCAACGCCTTCAACGCGCTCATATTCTTCATTATGGCGAATTAACACGTTGTTGGTACGTAAGTGCTAAGACTTAAGATGGTGTCACTGTCATAAATACGCGGGTGGTTGAAATCAACATCCGCAGGACGGTATGGACGTGAACCAGTAGCAATGATGATTTCATTAGCAACCAGCTTTTCAACACGGCTTGGACCGACCACATCAACGCTATGCTCATCAGCAAAGCTGGCCGTACCAAAGTACACATCAATACGGTTACGCGCATAGTAGCTGGTACGTGAGGCGACTTGACGCTCAATCACACTTTCTGCGTTCTTTAATACATCAGGAAAAGAAAACCAACGCGGCTCACCAATTTGGCGGAACATGGCACTGGTATTAAAACGTAAAATTTGACGTACAGAATGACGTAAAGCTTTCGAGGGAATGGTGCCTAAGTGCGTACTATTACCACCGAGCACGCCACGACTTTCAACAACAGCAACCTTACGACCTGCTTTAGCGGCATTCATTGCCGCACCTTCACCTGCAGGCCCTGAACCTAGAATAACTACATCATAGTTGTAAACTGCCATTTGGACTCCTTTACAACATGCTTAGCGAACAAGAGCTGTAGCGCTGCAGCATGTTTACAAAAAAAATTAGCTTATTCAGCCAGCTAAACTCGCGCTAAACAATTAGCGCTGGGTTGCGTCATATGTTTGTGCCGCATTTTGCGCTAAAGCGCCTTGTGGTGTATTGACCTCATCACACTTTTCACGCACTCCACCACAAATAGAGCACTGTTTTTCAATACCAAGGTTAGCAATACCACCGCAAGAGCCGGCAATGGGCTTACGTCCAGCTAAAACACCAGCAGACATACCCAGTACTACCAACAACATAACGGTAAATACGACAAGAAATAATGTGAAACCGCCCATTAGTGACCTCCATCAGGAAATATCCTGGAAAACTCTGAGCTGACTTGCGTTGCAAAGCCCTCGCCGTCGCGCATTACAAAGAAAGCAGCAATTTTGTGCTCTTCTGCAAAGGCTAAACCACGTTCGGGACCTAGAACTAATAACAGTGTACCTAAACCATCAGCATGTAAGGTAGAACGATCCACTACCGTTACTGAAGCCAGTCGATGACTGATCGGTGCACCGACTTGCGGGTCAATCGTATGCGAGAAGCGCACGCCATCTTCTTCAAAATAGTTACGGTAATCGCCTGAAGTATTCAGACCATAACCATCAATTTCTAACACACGCTGAATAACTCGCTGACCATCACCAAGCGGCTGCTCCAGAGCAATCCGCCAAGGCGAGCCATCAGGCTTTAAACCTTTAGCAATTAACTCACCGGTCACTTCAATCATATAACTATCAATATTGAGCTCAGCAAAACGTTCACTGATACGATCGACTGTGTAACCAGCGGCAATGCTATTGAACTCAACTTTAACATCCGCGTCCTTGCATAATTGATCATTCACTACACGAACGTGCTGATAACCAATTTTTGCTTTTGCTGCAGCAATTTCATCTGCGCTAGGTATACGCTTGCCGCGCGCTTGGGGTCCAAAACCCCATAAATCCAATAAAGGACCTAACGTCAAATCGAAAGCACCATCACTGCTGCGCGATAACTCATAGCCATACTGAGCTAACTTGAGTACTGGTTGCGGCATCTGCATGCAGGTATTTGCGGGGGATTGATTGAAACGAGCGATATCAGAATCTAAGCGGTAGGTCGACATTTGTCGGTCGACTTCATCCAAAATGTTTTGTACTGCAACACCCACAGCATCGGCTGCAGGTGTTGTCGTATTGTAGACATATTTGATGGTGTAAGTGCTGCCCATGGTAGGACCTGACAGCACTTCAACCCGCTCAGACTTGCTATCGCAAGCACTGAGCGTTACAGCTAACAACGAGGCCAAACACGCTCCCTGCAACAGGTTGCGTAGCATATTAGCCTCCAAAGTCATCAAGTAAAATATTTTCAGGCTCAACGCCCATATCAACCAATAAGTTCACCACTGCGGTGTTCATCATTGGTGGACCACACATATAGAACTCACAATCTTCCGGCGCTGGGTGATCTTTCAAATAGTTCTCATAAAGAACGTTATGAATAAAGCCCGTTGGCCCCGTCCAGTTGTCTTCAGGCAATGGGTCAGATAACGCTAAGTGCCAAGTGAAGTTTGGGTTCTCTTCTTGCAGCTTATCGTATTCTTCCACGTAGAAGGCTTCACGCAGCGAACGTGCGCCATACCAAAAGCTGATTTTACGCGTACTGTGTAAACGCTTAAGTTGATCAAAGATATGTGAACGCATCGGCGCCATACCTGCACCACCACCAACAAAGATCATTTCTGCATCGGTATCTTTGGCGAAGAAATCACCAAACGGACCGTACACAGTCACTTTATCGCCAGGTTTCAGACTAAATGTCCAAGATGACATGATGCCTGCTGGCAAATCATCACGACCTGGCGGCGGCGTGGCAATACGGATATTGAACTTAACGATACCTGCTTCTTCTGGATAGTTGGCCATCGAGTAAGCACGAATGGTTGACTCAGTTACGGTGGAGCTGTAACGCCAGATATCGAACTTATCCCAGTCCTCATGAAACTCAGGCTGGATATCAAAGTCCTTGTAGTGCACCACGTGTGGTGGGCACTCCAACTGCACATAACCACCGGCGCGGAAGTTTACATCCTCGCCATCTGGAATACGCAGGGTTAGCTCTTTAATAAAGGTAGCAACGTTGTGGTTGGACTCAACCGTACATTCCCACTTCTTCACCCCAAAAATCTCTTCTGGAATTTGAATTTCCATATCCTGCTTAACCGCAACCTGACAGGATAAACGCCAGCCTTCTTTTCCTTCACGCTTAGTAAAGTGCGATTCTTCAGTCGGTAGCATTTCACCGCCACCACTAGTGATCACACAGCTACACTGCGCACAAGTACCACCACCACCACAGGCGGAGGATAGGAAAATATCGTTACCCGCTAAGGTTTGTAGCAACTTACCACCAGCTGGCACGGTAATGGTGCGCTCGCCGTTGATAGTAATGGTCACATCACCATCCGATACCAAACGCGCACGAGCGACAAGAATCATCACTACCAGCGCGAGAACGATCGCGGTAAACATGCCAATAGCGAGAAAAATCTCAAAATTCATAACTCGCTACTCCTTACAGTTGAACGCCAGAGAATGACATAAAGCCCAGTGACATTAAGCCAATGGTAATAAAGGTAATACCTAGACCTTGCAGGCCTTGTGGTACATCGCTGTATTTTAGCTTTTCACGAATAGCAGCCAGTAGCGCAATGGCTAGTGCCCAGGAGAAACCTGATCCTAGACCGTATACGGTACTTTCTGCAAAGTTATAGTCACGCTCAACCATAAATAACGTACCACCCATGATGGCGCAGTTTACGGTGATCAACGGTAAGAATACGCCCAGTGCGTTGTACAGCGCTGGCACATACTTATCGAGTAGCATTTCCAAGATTTGTACAATAGCGGCAATTACACCGATATAGCTGAGCAAACCTAAGAAACTTAAATCAACTTCAGGCATACCAGCCCAAGCTAATGCGCCATCTTTAAGTAAGTAGGTGTAGATCAAGTTGTTGGCCGGTACAGTAATCACCTGCACTACAACAACCGCAATACCTAGACCAATTGCAGTTTCCACTTTTTTGGAAATCGCAATAAAAGTACACATACCTAAGAAGAACGCTAATGCCATGTTCTCAACGAAAACGGCCTTAACAAATAAACTGATGTAATGTTCCATCAGTACGCCTCCTTCTCTTGAGAATGCGCAGCAATGCTGAAATCAGGCGCTTCAACCTGTTCTTTCTTCCACATGCGCAGTCCCCAGATAATCAAACCAATTAAGAAGAATGCCGACGGTGGTAGCAGCAACATACCGTTGGGCAAGTACCAGCCGCCATCATTGACCACTGGCAAAATGGTGTAACCCATCAGCTTACCGGCGCCAAATAACTCACGGATAATACCTAAAACAATCAGCATGGCGCTGTAGCCCAAGCCGTTACCGATACCATCAAAGAATGAAATCACCGGAGGATTGGACATGGCAAATGCTTCCGCACGACCCATCACAATACAGTTGGTAATAATCAAACCGACGAACACCGACAGTTGCTTAGAGAGTGAGTAGGCATAAGCTTTGAGTACCTGGTCAACCACGATCACCAATGACGCAATAATCACCATCTGCACAATCATACGAATGGAGCTGGGGATCTGTTTGCGGATCATCGAGATAAACATATTCGAGAATGCGGTTACCAAAGTTAAGGCAATCGACATCACGAGGGCTGTTTTCAGGTTGGAGGTCACCGCAAGAGCTGAACAGATACCTAGGATCTGTAGGCCAATGGGGTTGTTATTAAAAATAGGATCTAGCAGAACCTGTTTAATTGTTGGCTGTGACATGCTTAAGCCTCCCCAGCACGTAAATGCTCAATAAAGCTACCAAAGCCATTTTCACCCAGCCAGAACTGCACTAAGTGAGTCACGCCGTTACTGGTTAGCGTTGCACCAGCTAAACCATCAATTTGGTTCACTGCGGTAGCACTGCTTCTATCGACGTTGCCTTTAATAACACGAATGGCGACTTTGTCATTACTGTCAAATACGTTTTTACCTAACCACAGATCACGCCATTTTGGGTTATCAACTTCACCCCCCAAACCTGGAGTTTCACCGTGCTCGTAAAAACCAAAGCCAGCAACTGTATTTAGATCACCTTTCACCGCAACAAAACCATACAGGGTTGACCATAAGCCGTAGCCACGCACTGGAATGATTAACGTATCCAATTGACCGTCATGTTCAACTGTGTACACCGTGCTATAACGCTCACGACGTTTGATTGAAGCAATATCTTCAGATCCTTTTAATGCTTTAGATAAAGCTGGATCTTTCGATGACTGCAATGGATCAAAGGTAATCGGGTCTTGTGCATCAGAAAACTTACCGGTTTCTAAATCAACAAGACGCGCCTGAATACGCTCGTTAAACATTTGCTTAACTTGCGTACCCGATAAGCTGGCATCACCCAACCCAGCAATCGCAAGAATACTGCGCTGCTTATCCAAGAGTCGGTTTTCAATTTGTGTGGGGCGTAGAGCAACGGCGGCTCCAGCAACAAACACTGAACACACCAAGCACACTAATAAAGCTACGGTTAGCGTGCGGGCGGTTGATTCTCTTTGACTAGACATTACGTGCCAGCCTCCGCTTAATATTGGCCTGAACAATAAAGTGGTCAATTAATGGCGCACATAAGTTGGCAAACAAGATTGCTAACATTATGCCTTCTGGGAACGCTGGGTTAACCACTCGGATCAACACCGTCATCACACCAATCACTATGCCGTATAACCACTTACCGGTATTTGTCATCGACGCTGATACTGGATCAGTCGCCATAAAGATCATACCAAACGCAAAACCACCAACAACCAAGTGCCAGTACCACGGCATGGCAAACATCAAGTTAGTGTCAGAGCCCAGCATGTTAAACAGCAAGCTAAGAGCGATCATACCGATCATTACACCGGCAACAATGCGCCATGCGGCAATACGCATAATCAGCAACACTGCACCACCGATAAAGATCGCTAGCGTACTGGTTTCACCCACAGAGCCATGGACCTTACCAATAAAGGCATCCATCCAGGTGATACCTGAACTGATAACCTGTTCCATACCGCCAGCCGCACCTAAACTTAAGGCGGTTGCGCCAGCATAACCATCTACTGCCGTCCATACCGCATCACCAGAGAGTTGCGCAGGGTAAGCAAAGTAAAGGAAAGCACGGCCCGCTAAAGCTGGGTTAAGGAAGTTTTTACCAGTACCACCGAAGACTTCTTTAGCAATCACGATACCGAAGCTGATACCCATGGCGACTTGCCATAAAGGAATACTTGGCGGCAGGATTAACGCAAAGAGGATCGAAGATACGAAGAAACCTTCGTTAATTTCATGGCGACGGATTGAAGCAAATAACACTTCCCAGAAACCACCCGCGATAAATGTGACCATATAAATCGGCACAAACCATGTTGCACCTTGGATCATATTGTCCCAAATACTGCCGGGATCAAAGCCTGCCAGCGTGCTGGTTAAGGCGATGCGCCAGCCATCCTGTGCGGCTAATAACTCTGGGCTAGCATCAAAAATCACGTTAGCTTGATAACCAATATTCCACATACCAAAGAACATGGCAGGGAAAGCACATAACCACACAGTGATCATAATGCGTTTCAGGTCAACGCCGTCACGTACGTGAGCGGTAGTTTTAGTAACACTGCGAGGACGGTAGAGCATGGTGTCAGCTGCTTCATACAGCGAATACCATTTCTCGTACTTGCCACCTTTTTCAAAGTTGTGCTCGATTTTATCAAGGAATGCACGAAGACCCATTGCTTATCCCTCCTGCTCAATACGCGTTAGATTGTCCCGTAAAACCGGGCCGTACTCGTACTTACCTGGGCATGCGAAAGTGCATAGCGCAAGGTCTTCCTCATCTAACTCTAAACAGCCTAGTTGTTGTGCTACTTCAGTATCACCGACCAGTAGCGCACGCAGTAACTGCGTTGGCAAAATATCTAGCGGCATCACTTTTTCATAGCTGCCCACTGGAATCATAGCGCGTTCACCGCCATTGGTCGTTGTAGTAAATGCAAACTTTTTATTCGCAAAAAACTTAGAAACGAAGATATTGAGTATAGAAAACTTGTCTACACCTGGACGCAAGTAATGCAGCATCTGCCGATCAGTTTCTTCTGCCAAGCAACTGAGCTGATTGTGATAGCGACCTAAGAAATCACAGGTGCCACGTGCCGTGCGGCCGCCCAGCACAGAGCCAGAGACCACGCGGTTGTTACCCGCCTGTAATTCACCTTTAACGATATCGCTAACATTTGCACCTAAACGTGTACGTACTAAGCGCGGCTGTTTAACAACAGGACCGGCTAAAGCAATCACACGCTCAACCCATAACTGCCCAGTAGTAAATAATTTACCGATGGCAATCACATCTTGGTAACCAATCTGCCACACGGTACGTGTTGCGTTGACTGGATCAAGAAAGTGAATATGTGTGCCTGGCAAGCCTGCTGGATGCGGGCCTGAGAACGATTCAGTCTGAACGTTATCTAGGTTCTCACCGGGTAAGGTGACGCCGTCAGCTTTGCATAAAAATACTTTTGCCAAACGGCTTAATACCGTTAAGCCGTGGCTGAAGTCTTCGGCATATTCAGTAATAACAACTGCAGGATCAGCTGCTGCTGGATTGGTATCCATCGCTGTAACAAAAATTGAGCGCGGTGTAGCGTCAATCGCTGGATTTTTACTGTATGGACGAGTGCGCAGCGCTGTCCATAAACCCGACTGCTGCAAGTTTTCGCGTACGTGCTCTGCAGCTAAGCTGCCGAGCTTATCTGCATCGTAGCTAGCAAAAGTGATCTCTTCATCACCTTCTAGCTCGATCACTACAGATTGCAGTACACGGCGCTCGCCGCGATTGATGGCTTTAACAACACCAGCTCCAGGCGCTGTAAACAGAACCCCTAGTGTTTTTTTGTCTGAGAAAAGAACTTGACCGAGCTTGACCCGATCCCCCTCTTGCACCTGCATTGTAGGCTTCATCCCATTATAGTCGAAGCCTATGACTGCAACACTGCGTACGGGCTGTGCGGCCTCAATACGCTGTGCTGGCGTGCCAGTCATGGGCAAATCAAGCCCACGTTTTATTTTGATCATAGGTTTGCCTAACCACGATAGTGAAATTTATAGTTATATTGAAATATATGCCCAACCCATCTACCAAAAGATAGATTATGCCGCTATCTCAACGTTAAAAAGTAATCTGCATGATTATAAAGATGCATGGCGGTCACTTGCCAGCCCAAAGCACAACTTTCTACTAAATAGTCTCTTTAGTGCTAGAGATAACCGATAAAAACCAGGACTTAAAAACACAAAGGGAGCCCTAGGGCTCCCTTTGTTATGCATCAATCATTAAGCGCTCGTCACTTACTGTGGGAATGCTGGTGGATTAACGCCGGCGATATCTTCCATCACACGCACAACCTGGCAGCTATAACCGTATTCGTTGTCATACCAAACATACAGAATCACACCATTCTCTGTGCAAATTGTTGCTTCAGCATCAACGACCCCCGCATGACGTGAACCAACAAAGTCTGTCGATACGACTTCTTGTGAGCACACATAGTCAATTTGCTTTTGCAATTCAGAGTGCATCGCCATCTGACGCAAGTACTCATTCACTTCATCACGTGTCGTGCCGTTCTTAAGATTGAGATTAAGAATTGCCATAGATACGTTTGGTGTTGGTACGCGGATTGCGTTACCGGTCAGCTTGCCTTTAAGAATCGGCAACGCTTTAGCTGCAGCAGTTGCTGCACCCGTCTCGGTAATAACCATATTCAACGGCGCTGAACGACCACGACGGCTACCGGTGTGGAAGTTATCAATCAAGTTCTGGTCGTTGGTGTACGAGTGTACAGTTTCAACGTGACCGTTGATAATACCAAACTTGTCATTGATGGCTTTCAGCACTGGGACAATGGCGTTAGTAGTGCAGGATGCTGCAGAAATAATCTTATCGTCTGCTGTAATCTCGGCATGATTAATACCGTGAACGATATTTTTAATGTCGCCTTTACCGGGTGCGGTCAATACAACGCGATCAATACCTGGGCAACCTAAGTGTTGGCTCAGACCTTCCGCATCGCGCCAGCGACCGGTGTTATCCACTAGCAACGCATCTTTAATGCCGTACTGAGTGTAATCAACAGTTTTCGGATCATTAGAATAGATCACTTGAATCAAGTTGCCATTCACAGTCATCGTGTTGTTTTCTTCATCAATCACGATGGTGCCATCAAACGGACCATGCACAGAATCACGGCGCAGTAAGCTGGCACGCTTAGCTAAATCGTTTTCAGCACCTTTACGAACAACAATCGCGCGTACACGTAAACCATCACCGGCGCCGGTCTTGGCAACTAAGATACGCGCAAGCAAACGACCGATACGACCAAAGCCATACAGAACAACGTCAGTACCTTCGTGCAGGTTGCTATCGCTCTTACCGGCAACACTGGCCAGTTCGTCACGAACAAACTGCTCAAGGCTACGACCATTGGCTTCAGTGTTAAATTTAACCGCCATTTTACCCAAGTCGACAGAAGCACTACCAAGATCCATTTCGCTCATAACCTTAAGAATAGGGTATGTGTCGCGGACAGATAGTTCGGAATCATCACCAATGCGGTGGCGGGCAAAGCGGTGCGCTTTGAGGATTGCAATAACAGAACGGTTGATCAAGCCGCGCCCATAAATGGACGTTACCACATTATTATTGCGGTAAAGTTGGCCAACAAGCGGAATCATTGCCTCGGCAAGGGCTTCGCGATCAATCCATTCGCTAAGACACTGGTCAGTCTTCTGAGTCACGTGGAATACCTATTTAGGGGGCTAAAAAAGATCTACATTATCAACTGCAGAAACGAATGCAGCAAGCTCTAAGCGACTATTGTGTTGAAAACCTTATATAGCGAGGGATTCAATAGCCCGTTACAATCCCTCTTTTATTGCTAAACAAGAGTCAGCCGTGTCTGTATTGCGTTTTCCAAAACTGCCATCCAACTCAGCCAAACAGCTCTGGGGCAACCTCTCTGGAGCTGCTCAAGGTCTTGCTATTGCTGAAGCAGCTCGTAGCTCGCAGCGTTTTACTTTGCTGCTGACTGATAATAGCCAGAGTGCAGAACGTCTTAAAGAAGAACTGGCTTTTTTTGCTCCAGAACTGCCCGTTCTGCACTTTCCCGACTGGGAAACGCTGCCTTATGATGTTTTTTCTCCGCATCAGGACATTATTTCCCAGCGTGTTGCCGCGTTATATCAACTGCCGCAATTGCAGCAGGGCATTTTAGTCGTCCCGATTAATACCGCCCTGCACCGCTTAGCACCGAAGTCTTTTATGATTGATGCCAGCTTAATGCTCGATGTCGGGCAAAAGCTTAATGTGGAAAGCATGCGCAGTCGCCTGCAAGCCTCCGGCTATCAATGTGTCGATACCGTTTATGAACATGGTGAGTTTGCCGTGCGCGGTGCTTTGCTCGATTTGTTCCCGATGGGCAGTGAAGCGCCCTACCGCATTGATTTGTTTGATGATGAAATCGAAACGCTGCGTACTTTTGATCCAGAGACTCAACGCTCCAATGAGAAAGTCGACAGTATTCGCTTACTGCCAGCACGTGAATTTCCGTTAGATAAAAAAGCTCGCGGCGATTTTCGTGCACGTTTCCGTGAGCGCTTTGATGTTGATTTTCGTCGTTGCCAGCTCTATCAAGATCTCGCCAGCGGTATTATTCCTGCTGGTATCGAATCCTATTTACCGCTGTTCTTTGAAGAAACCAGCAGCCTGTTTGATTACCTACCCAGCGACGCCCAAGTCTTTTCTTTATTAGGTGTCGATGCTGCCGCTGAAATTTTTTGGCAAGATATTCGCAGCCGCTATGAAGAGCGTCGTGGTGACATTGAGCGACCACTGCTACCGCCCAATGACTTATTTATTGCGATCAATGAATACTACAGCGCCATCAAAGACCACCCGCGTATTATTATTGATGCTGAAGATGTCAGCCCCGCTGTTGGCCGTGAACGTCTGCCGATACAAACCTTCCCTGACTTATCACTGGATGCGCGCGCCGCTGAACCACTCAGTAAAGTTAAAGATTTTTTAGACAGCTTTACTGGTCGCACGCTATTTACCGTAGAAACTGCAGGTCGTCGTGAAGTTTTACTAGAACTCTTACAGCGTATTAATGTTGTACCGGTTGAAGTTGAGAGCTGGGAAGATTTTTTAACCACCGACTTTAAAATAGCTATTTGTGTTGCGCCGATTGAAGCGGGTATCTTGCTCGATGACTTAGTACTTATTCCAGAAAGCGCCCTACTCGGCCAACGCGTGATGCAACGCCGTCGCCGAGATAAAAATCGTGACGGCAACCATGAACATGTGATTCGCAATCTAACTGAGCTGCGCGAAGGTGCGCCGGTTGTGCATATTGATCACGGTGTCGGACGCTACCAAGGTTTAGTCACTCTAGAAATTGACGAGCAAGCCACTGAGTTTTTAATGCTTGAGTACGCCGACCAAGCCAAGCTCTATGTGCCTGTGGCTAATTTGCATCTTATTGCGCGCTATACCGGCAGTGATGATAGCAGCGCACCACTGCACCGATTAGGTACTGAGCAATGGCAAAAAGCTAAACGCAAAGCCGCCGAGCAAGTACGTGATGTGGCTGCCGAGTTACTGAATATTTATGCGATTCGTGCCGCTCGTGAAGGCTTTGCCTTTAGCAATCCTGGTGTAGATTACGCAACCTTTAGCGCTGCCTTCCCGTTTGAAGAAACCCCTGACCAGCAAGTTGCCATCGATAATGTGCGCAACGATATGTTGTCGGGCAAACCGATGGACCGTTTGATCTGTGGTGATGTGGGTTTTGGTAAAACTGAAGTAGCGATGCGCGCGGCCTTTATTGCTGTACACAGCGGTAAACAAGTCGCTGTGCTGGTACCGACCACCCTGCTTGCGCAACAGCACTACAACAGCTTCCGCGACCGCTTTGCCGACTGGCCAGTGCAAGTGGAAGTGATGAGTCGTTTTAAAACCGCGAAAGAAATCAATCAAGCTATTAGCAATCTAGCTGAAGGCAAAGTCGAT
>CAJDWG010000048.1_pt1 | contig 14193 bp, 12 predicted proteins | sample 7391571 | NCBI WGS metagenome assembly CAJDWG01 (sample SAMEA7055722, study PRJEB34461) | soil metagenome | biome: terrestrial ecosystem; feature: Peninsula; material: soil | place: Antarctica | collected 2016
CGCCAGAAACTGGTGTTTCGCGTCAAGCTGCGTTTAACGGATCCTGCTGCTATGCCACAAGCTAAGCCAGGAATGCCCGGTTCTGCCTATGTGCGCCGTGATGCAAGTATTGATTGGCCAGAACAATTGCAGTAAAGCGCTTAGGCCTGACAGTCAGCCTGTCAGGTGTTACAGCGCAATCGCTAGGCTGTCTGGGTCACCACAGCATGCATCAATGGATCGGGTCGTTAGGTAGAGCAGCATGAGCACAGAAGCAATTAATGCCGTTAATATTTCTCACCGTTATGGTAAGCAGCGGGCGTTAGAAGACGTTAGCTTTAGTTTGCCAGTGGGCAGTCGCTGCGGCTTGATTGGCCCCGATGGTGCCGGTAAATCCAGTTTGCTCGGTCTGATTTCTGGGGTAAAAATCCTGCAGAAAGGTGAGCTAGACGTTTTGGGCGGCTCGATTGATCAGCGTCGCCATCGAGCTTCTTTATATCAGCGTATTGCCTTTATGCCGCAAGGGCTGGGGCATAACCTCTACCCAGACTTGTCCATTGTAGAAAATATTCGTTTCTTTGCCACACTGTTTGGTTTAACTCGTGATGAGCGTGAAGTACGCATGGCCAGCCTGCTTGAAGCAACCGATCTGAGTGAGTTTGCAGATCGCCCAGCGGGTAAGCTATCTGGCGGTATGAAGCAAAAACTCGGTTTATGCTGCGCACTGATTCACGATCCTGATTTGCTGATTCTTGATGAACCGACCACTGGTGTTGACCCTTTATCGCGTCGGCACTTTTGGGAATTGATTGAGCGCGTGCGCAGTGACCGCCCACATCTGACTTTGCTGGTAGCCACTGCCTATATGGAAGAGGCGGCGCAGTTTGAGCACTGCTTGATGATGGACCGTGGGCATTTAATCGCTTCAGGTGCAACTCAAGAGCTGGCAGCGGTTACGGCTAGCGGCAAACTTGATGATGCCTTTACTTATTATCAGGGTGCTGGCGCAACTCAGGTTGAGCCGTTACAGATCACAGCGTTTTCACCGGAAAAGCATGAGGTTGCCATTAAAGCCACTGATCTGACGTTGCGTTTTGGTGAGTTTACTGCGGTCAGTAAGGTCAGCTTTGAGATTGAGCGCGGTGAGATTTTTGGCTTTTTAGGCTCCAATGGTTGCGGTAAAACCACCACCATGAAGGTGCTGACCGGTTTACTGCCTGCCACGGAAGGCGAGGCTTGGCTGCTGGGCAAACCAGTGGATGCCAAAGATCTAGCCACCCGTAAGCGCGTTGGTTTTATGACGCAAAATTTCTCTCTATATGGCGAGCTGACGGTTCTGCAAAACCTCGAGCTGCATGCGCACTTATTTGATATTCCTAAGCAGATCGGTGCCGAGCGAGCCCAAGCCTTAATTGAGCGCTTCGATTTAGGCGAGTATAGTGATGAGCAAGCCGGCGCCTTGCCCTTGGGTTTGCGTCAGCGTTTATCTTTGGCAGTGGCGGTAATTCATAAGCCTGAAGTATTAATTCTCGATGAGCCCACCTCAGGCGTTGACCCCGCTGCGCGTGATGACTTTTGGCGACTGCTGTTTGAATTATCCCGTGAGCAAGGGGTAACGATTTTCCTCTCCACGCACTTTATGAATGAAGCCGAGCGCTGTGACCGTATTTCCTTGATGCATGCGGCCAAAGTGTTAGCGGTCGGTACCCCGGCTGAGCTGCAACAGCAGTTTGCTGGCGAAACCTTGGAAGATGCTTTTGTTACTTGCTTGCAAGAAGCACAGGGATTAGATGCAGGACCGCTGCAAGTAACCAGTACTAAAACAGACGCTTTAGCCAGCGTTCCGCGTCAAGGTTTTAGTTTAAAACGTACCCGTGCTTTGGCCGTGCGTGAAAGCAAAGAGTTACTGCGTGACCGCGTGCGCCTCTGGTTTGCCTTGCTGGGCGCAGTATTTATGATGATTATTTTAGGCTTTGGTATTTCCCTTGATGTGGAAGACTTAGCCTTTGCCACTCTGGATCAAGACAATACGGCGCAAAGTCGTGCTTATTTAGAAGCCTATCGTGGTTCACGCTATTTTGCCGAGCGCGAGCCTTTAACAGATATGCAAGATTTGCATGCGCGTTTGCAGCGTGCCGATATTAAGTTAGCGATTGAAATACCTGCGGGTTTTGGCCGTGACTTATATGCCGGTCGTCACCCTGAAGTGGCCGTGTGGTTGGATGGTGGTATGCCATTCCGAGCGGAAACCAGCCGTGGTTATGTGCAAGCAGTACACCAAGAGAGTTTGCAGCGTTTACGTGATGAAGGTAGTGCAGCCGTACTTGCTTTAGCGCAGCCAGCACGTCTAGAAACGCGTTTTCGCTATAACCAAGATGTGATCAGTGTGAATGCGATTGGTCCTGGGGTGATGGCGCTGATTTTAGTGTTTATTCCGGCCATGTTGACCGCGTTGGGTGTGGTGCGTGAAAAAGAGTTGGGTTCAATTACTAACTTTTACGCCACACCGCTGACCCGTTTAGAGTTTTTGCTGGGTAAACAAATGCCGTATTTAGCGGTGAGTTTGCTCAATTTAGCACTGTTGGTCGCCATTAATATTTGGCTATTTGGTGTGCCACTTAAAGGTAGCGGCTTTGCCTTGGCGGTGGGTGGTGTGCTCTATGTGTTGGCTACAACCAGTTTTGGTTTGTTGGTGTCCACGGTGACGAAAACGCAAATTGCTGCGATTTTAGGCACAATGATTTTGACCACTTTACCGACTATTCAATTTTCTGGTTTGATTACTCCGCGTTCCTCATTGGATGGTGGTTCCGCCTGGATGGGGATCTTATTCCCCGCCGGATATTTCTTAGATATTGCCGTGGGTACCTTTACTAAAGCACTGAGTTTGCGTGATCTCTGGCTGCAATGTTTGGCTTTGCTGGGCTTTTTCTTGGCCTTTACCGGCTTAAGTTTGCTTCTTTTGAAAAAGCAGGAGGTCTAAGCAATGAATAAGCTCTCTCATATTTTCCGCTTAGGCATTAAAGAGCTGATCAGCCTGCGTTATGACTCTGTGTTATTGCTGTTTATGTTGTATGCCTTTAGCGCGGCGATTTATATGCCCGCCTCGGGTTCAGCGGTGGGTGTGCATAACGCTAGTGTGGCGATTGTTGATGAAGATAACAGCCGCCTCTCACGCCAGTTAGCCGAAGTCTTACGCCCGCCCGAGTTTAAAACTCCAGTGATGTTGCCTTATGCACAGATTGACGAGGTGCTGGATAGTGGCCGCTATACCTTTGTGATCAATGTGCCGGTGGGTTTTCAAGCGGATTTAATGGCCGGTAAACAGCCTGAATTGCAGATGAACGTAGATGCGACTGCCATGAGCCAAGCTTTTATGGGCGCAGGCTATATGGGGCGCATCTTTCAGCGTGAATTGCAGCAGCTTAGTGGCGTGGCAAGTGAGCCACCGATTAAGCTGACCACCCGCGCGCTGTTTAATAGCAATATGCAGAGTGGCTGGTTTTTGGCGATTATTCAGATTATTAATAACGTCACTATTTTAGCGATTTTATTAACGGGTACCGCGTTATTGCGTGAGCGTGAGCATGGCACTCTTGAACACTTATTAGTGCTGCCGTTAACTGCTTTTGAAATTATGTCGGCGAAAGTCTGGACCAGTATCGTGGTAGTGGTGTTATGTACTTGGTTATCGCTTGAGCTGATTGTGAAAAAAGCCTTGGGTGTACCTTTGGCTGGCTCAATGAGCTTGTATTTAGTGGTGACGGGTTTGTATCTGTTTGCTAGTACGTCGCTAGCGGTGTTCTTGACCACTTTGGCACGTTCGATTCCACAGTTTGGTTTATTAGCCATTCCGGTGGTGATGCCGATGCTGTTGTTATCGGGTGGCACCACGCCGCTGGATAGCATGCCAGTTTGGCTGCAAACGGTGATGCAGTTTTCACCGACCACGCACTTTGTCAGCTTATCTACTGCGATCTTATTTCGAGATGCAGGCTTAGCTTTGGTCTGGCCAGAAATGTTGGCGCTGGTGGGGATTGGTGTGGCGTTCTTCTTAATTGCTTTGATGCGCTTTAGGCGTAGCTTAACCGCCTAGGATTGACGGTTAAGTTTGGGCAAGCAGGCTGTGGATCAGGCTTAAGCTCTGTGCAAGCAATCTAAGCCTGTGATGCAGTCAGTAACAGGCTTAGATTAGTTGCTTAGTACCAACGCTTTTCGCCTTCAGGGCGCTGCTTAAAGCGTTTCATGGTCCACATATACTGATCAGGCCAGCGCTTTACATAACTGGCCAATACCTGACTCATAGCGTTGACTGCGGTGTAAGCATCAGTGCTATACATCTCATCCGGTGCGGCTTCTAGAATCACTTTAAAACCACTGCCGTCTTCAAGGCGAATCGCATGCAGGAATACGGCGCTGACTTTATCTTGTTTACCACCGAGCATGCCGGCGACAAACTTACTGGTCAGTGCGGTAGTACCTAAAAAGGGTACAAAAATACCTGAACTACGGCTGGGTTCTGGATCAGCAGGAATACCGACTGAACCACCACCGCGCACTTCTTTAATGACGCTAATAATACCTTCACGGGTGGACGGAGCCACGCGGTTACCTTGTTGCACGCGCTGGGTTTTCAGCAAGTCATCCAAGGCTTTAAGTTTTGGCGGGCGGTAAAAAATAATCGGCTTACATTGCGCACAATAGAAGTGATTGAGCACTTCCCAGTTACCCAGATGACTAGTGATGCCCACGACGCCTTTACCGCTCGCTAACGCTTCTTGCAGCACTTCTAAGCCTTCAACTTCGCGCACATACTGCAAGGTTTTTTCGGGCGGCCAGATCCATGCACAGGCGCTTTCAGCAAAGGACTTAGCAATACCTTTAAGGCTACGGCCAGTTAGTTGATCAATCTCTTCAGTGTTAAGTTCTGGAAAACAGTGGATAAGATTTGTGCGGGCGATTTCCCGCGAGCGATTAGGTATTTTCCACATCAACCAGCCTGCGCCGTTACCCAGTGCTTGCACGCCGCGCCACGGTAATAAAGCAATCAGTCTTAAAGCACCCAGTGCCAGCTTGCCCTTTAAAGATTCCACATATCACTCCGACGACACTCTATAAAAAACAGTAAGTTACTGGATTTGCTCAACTAAGTCAGCAATCACAACTTAAGCAAGCTTTTGCCAGAGTGCGTAATGCACCTGCCCAGTATGCTTTTCTCGATGCAAGCGCCATGTGTTGGGTACACCCAAACTTGAGGGGGCTTGCTCGCTTTCAGTATAAATCCACGCGCGCTCATTCAGCCAGTTATTGGCCTCTAGCAACTGGCAGGCATTTACCAATAGATCTTGGTGGAACGGCGGGTCGAGCAAGACAATATCAAAGCCACGTTCAGCGGTGTTGCTCAGATATTGCAAGGCATCTGCACGCAGCACCTCGGCGCTATCACAGTCTAATAACTCAAGGTTACGGCGTAGATTATTGATGGCTTCGGTATTTAAATCTAAAGCAATACCGCAGCTGGCACCGCGTGAGAGTGCTTCCAAAAACAGTGCGCCACTACCGGTAAAAGCATCTAACACCCGTGCCCCACCAATATACGAAGCTAACCAATTAAACAGGGTTTCACGCACTCGATCAGGGGTTGGGCGTAAGCCCAGTGCATCCGGCACTGTAAGCTTACGTGAGCGCCACTCACCGCCAATAATACGCACTTGGCTGCTGGTGCGTGGCGCTGGGACAGGTTTCTTAGCCATCAGTGCTGGCGCTCCATCGCTGCGGGTTGCTCGGAGCGTTCAACTGGTTCTGGCAAGGGCAGCTGCTCAACCGTGGGTCCCGCGGTCACAATCACTAATTGGTCAGGATTGAGGTGGCGCTGGAAGGCTTCGTGCACATCAGCCACGCTCAGCTTCTGAATATCTTGCATGAAATCGCTCATCCAAGTCAGCGGCATATCATAGAAACCGATTGCCGCTAATTGACCAACAATCGCCGAGTTACTCGCCGCGCTAAGCGGGAAGCTACCAAGGCTTTCACGTTTAGCGTCTGCTAGCTCAGCTTCGGTTGGGCCTTTGGCAATATAGTCACGCAACAAGTCTTGTACCAACTGCAGCGTTGCTCCACTCAGTTGCGCGCGGGTTTGTACGTTGATCATAAAGGGACCCGTGGCTTGCATCGGGCTTAAACCAGAATAGATACCGTAGGTCAGGCCACGTTTTTCACGGTCAGGCCACGTTTTTCACGCACCTCTTCCATTAAACGGGTACCAAAACCGCCACCACCAAGAATCTGATTACCTAGAAACAGCGCAGGATAATCGGGGTCGCCACGTTTCACTGCCAACTGCGCCAAGAGAATATGCGTTTGCGTTGAAGGAAACTCAATATGGGTCTTGGATGCACCGCTGGGGTTTGGTTTTGCAGTGACTGCAGCTGCAGGGCCTTTTGGTAAGTGCGCAGAGACTGTTTCACTGATGGCTTTAGCCTGCTCAAGCGTTAAATCACCCACCAGCGCAATTTGCGCATTATTAGCGGTGTAATAGTTGCGGTGAAAGTCTTGTAGTTGCTTGCGAGTAATCGCCGGTACGGACTCGGCGCTGCCGGAACTTGGGTGCGCGTAAGGGTGCTGGCCATAGAGTTGTTCAAATAACTCTAACGAAGCCAGCTGACCTGGGTTTTGTTTTTGGTATTCAAAGCCTGCTAATAATTGGTTTTTAATCCGTGCCAATGAATTCGCTGGGAAACTAGGTTGTGCAGTGACTGTGCTTAACAGCTCTAATGCGGGAGTGCTTAGTTTTGGATCATTAAGACTGCGTAAGGTGACAACCGCCATATCGCGATACGAGCCATTAGAAAACTCGGCACCTAGGTCTTCAAAGCGTGCAGCGATCTGTCCTGCATCCAATGAGCCTGTGCCTTCATTAAGCATGGCATTAGTGAGGCTGGCTAAACCGTATGCTTGCTGGTCTTTACTGCTGCCTGCGGCAAAGGTTAACCGCAAATCAAACATAGGTAATTCAGGTGCCGCCATAAACAGCACTTTAGTACCAGTTGAGGTTTGCCATTCTTGGATATCGAGCTTACGTGTAACGGGGCTGTGTTTGGACAGCGCGGCCAAACTGCTAATACGTTGCTCTGCTGAGCTGGACTCAAGTGATAACGGCTGTTGTAAGTTGCTACAACCAACGCTAACCAGCAGTGCGGTGCTTAACAGGCCAGCACTTAAAGTGCGCAGGGACATCATGGACGCGCCTCCTCAGGGTGAATATAAGCAGTGGTGAGACGGCTTTGGGTAAAGAATTTTTGTGCAGCAGCTTGAATATCTGCAGGAGTCACAGCTTCTAAAGCAGCTAAGTCTTTATCCTGTAAGCGCCATGACAGACCAACACTTTCTAGTTGACCAATTTGTGTGGCTTGGCTGGTAATCGAGTCTTGGCCGTACACTTCGGCTGCAACCACTTGCGCACGTACGCGTGCCAGTTCAGCAGCACTTGGCGGTGTGTCTTGCAGCAATTTCAGCTGCTGCCATACGCCAGCTTCTACATCGGCAATGGTTTTACCTTTTTGCACATTCGGTGTGGCTGATAAAACAAACAAACTATCACCGCGAGAAAAAGCGTTGTACCAAGCGGAGGCGCCGGCAACCAACTCTTGCTTACGTTCTAATTGGGCTGGAATACGTGAGCTATTCCCACCATCCAATAATGCACCGATTAAACGTAGCGCATGGATCTCGCTAGGTTTATCGCTACTGGCGAGGCTAGGCACATTAAAGCCCATCATTAAGCTCGGTAGCTGAGTTTTTAGATAGAGGGTGATACTTCGCTGACCTGGCTCTTCCAGCTCAAGGGGCTGTTTAGCCGCAGGCAGAGGACGTGCAGGAATCTTGGCAAAGTAACGAGTAACTAAGGTTTTTACTTCATCCGGTTGCACATCACCCACAATCACTAAGGTAGCGTTATTGGGCGCATACCAGCGTGTATGCCAATCACGTAAATCCTCGATGGTCATATGCTCAAGGTCATGCATCCAACCAATGGTCGGAATATGATAGCCGCTGGCAGGGTAGGCCAAAGCCTTAAAACGCTCATAGGCTAAGGAGCTGGGGCGATCATCAGTGCGCATCCGGCGCTCTTCTTTAATCACCTCAATTTCTCGAAGAAACTCATCTTCTGGTAAAGTCAGACCCGCTAAACGGTCAGCTTCCATTTCAAGGGCAACAGCCAAGCGATCGCGGGCTAATACTTGGTAGTAAGCTGTGTAGTCATCGCTGGTAAAAGCGTTTTCTTCAGCGCCCAGCTCGCGTAAAATACGTGATGATTCACCTGGGCCTAATTTACTGCTACCTTTAAACATCATATGTTCGAGGGCGTGGGCTAAGCCTGTACTGCCGGGCATTTCGTAACTGGAGCCGACTTTATACCAAAGCTGGCTGACGACAACAGGCGCGCGATGATCTTCGCGAACGATTACCTTGAGTCCGTTGTCCAAGCTGAACTCGGTGGTGGCGGTTTGCGCCATTAACGGTGCGATAAACGTACTGGAAAAAAAGAGTACGATGTAACGTAAATAAGTATTCATGTTTAAACCTTTTAAACTGTGCTCTGAGTTTAGCTACCAAGGGCTTAGAGGTGCTAGGATACGCAACCATTTAATTAACAACCACACTGGCATGTTTTTACTTAAAAATGCACGTCGGTGTGGTGCACAGCTGAGATAGCCTTTTTCTATGTTTGGTTCCGGCGACGACAAAAAATCAAAACAACCAGCGCCAGACGCTGATTCCGTATCATCTACAGACCAACAGGATGACGCTGCGCCTGCAGCCCCTGCCAAAAAAGGTCTATTTTCATGGTTTGGCCGTAAGAAAGCTGAGTCAAAATCTGAGCAGCCAAGCCCAGTTGAGACTACGCCTCCTGAAGAAACTGAGCAATCAGTAGAAGCAGGGCCGCTCGTAGTAGAGACTGCTGATGAGCCTGCTGCATCAGTAGCGCCTGAAATTCAGGGGATCGAATCAGCGTTCGCACCTGAGATCAATGAAATCACTGATTCTGGGTTTGACGCTGCTGAATCTATTGCTGAACTGGTGGATGAAACTGCAGATACTTATCAGCCAGAGCCAGAGCCAGAGCCAGAGCCAGAGCCAGAGCCAGTCGCTGAGCAATACGCACCAGCAGTTGAGCCTGAGCCAAGTACAGAGGTTAGGCGGTCACGCTTTAGTCTGTCCGGTGGTCAGCCAGTGCTTGCACCTACTCCTATTGCAGAGACTGTAACAGAGCCTGAGCCCACACTGACTCCAGAACCTGAAGTCGAATTAGAGCAGCAAGCCGAGCCAGCAGCAGAAGTAGTGGATGATGATGTGCCTGTGCTGGCGGCGAATCTTGCCGGTCAAAGCAAGCCACAAGGCAATAAAGTCGGTTGGTTTGCGCGCCTCAAACAAGGCTTAGCTAAAACCAGCTCCAGCCTTGGCGAAGGTATGGCCAGCTTGTTCTTGGGCAAAAAAGAAATTGATGATGATTTGCTGGAAGAGCTGGAAACACGCCTGCTGACGGCCGACGTGGGTATGGAAGCGACCACTGCGATTATGGACAACTTAACGCGCCGTGTCGCGCGTAAAGAATTGGCCGATAGCGGTGCCTTATACCAGGCCTTACAAGTTGAAATGGCTGATTTGCTGCGTCCCGTTGAACAGCCGCTCACCATAACCGGTGAGAAAAAACCGTATGTGATTTTAGTGGTTGGCGTGAATGGTGCAGGTAAAACCACCACCATTGGTAAGTTAGCGCAACGCCTGCAAAACGATGGTAAAAAAGTCATGTTGGCAGCTGGTGATACCTTCCGTGCCGCCGCCGTTGAACAGCTGCAAGTCTGGGGCGAGCGCAATAAAATTCCAGTGATTGCGCAGCACACTGGTGCCGACTCTGCTTCGGTGATTTTTGATGCGGTACAAGCGGCGCAATCGCGAGGTATGGATGTATTAATTGCTGATACTGCAGGGCGCTTGCATACCAAAGACAACCTAATGGAAGAGCTGCGTAAAGTGGCGCGAGTGATGGGGCGTTTGGATGACAGCGCACCGCATGAAGTGTTGTTAGTGCTGGATGCGGGTACTGGGCAAAACGCCATCAACCAAACCCGTCACTTCAATGAAACCATTCCCGTCACCGGTTTGGCTTTAACCAAACTTGATGGCACAGCGAAAGGTGGAGTTATTTTTGCCTTAGCTAAGCATTTCAAAATCCCTGTACGCTATATTGGTGTTGGTGAAGGCATCGATGATTTACGTGACTTTGTTGCCGATGATTTTGTTCAAGCATTGTTTGCCGAGAAGGATTCTGCATGATTCGATTTGAGCAGGTCGAAAAACGTTACCCCAACGGCCATGTTGGCTTGCATGAGCTGAGCTTTCGCGTACGTCGTGGTGAGTTTTTATTTGTTACCGGTCACTCGGGAGCAGGTAAAAGTACGATGTTACGTTTGCTGCTGGCCATGGAGCGTCCGACTAGCGGCAAGCTGCTGTTGGCTGGACAAGACTTATCCAGAATCACTAACTCGCAGATTCCATTTTTACGCCGTCAAATTGGTGTGGTATTTCAAAACCACCAACTGTTATTTGATCGCAGCGTGTTTGCTAATGTGGCGTTGCCATTGCATATTTTAGGCCTGCCACAAGACGAAATTAATCAGCGCGTGAGCCTTGCGCTCGAGCGTGTTAGCTTAAAAGATAAAGCTCTGCAAGCACCGTCGGATTTATCCACTGGTCAGCAGCAGCGTGTGGGAATTGCCCGTGCGATTGTCCATCAGCCGACTTTATTGCTTGCCGATGAGCCAACCGGTAACTTAGACCCACGCTTAGCCGCAGAAATTATGTCTGTGTTCGAAGATATTAACCAGCTGGGTACCACGGTATTAATTGCCAGTCACGACTTGGCACTGATCGCGCGCATGCGTCATCGTATGTTGACTCTGCAGCGTGGCCGTTTGATTGGCGATGGAGAGGCTGTCTAATGAGTTCTGCCCGCGTAACACCTGACCAACCTGGCGAGCGCGTTGGCGCGACGACCAAGAATCAAGTCCAAGCCACTCTTTCGGATACCCGAGGTTTTCGTAATCAATTTCGTGCTTGGCTAGAGAACCATCGTGCCAGCATCAAAGACAGTACCAGTCGTTTAATCCGCCAACCATTGGGTAGCTTTTTTACCTGCTTAGTGATGGCAGTAGCTTTAAGCTTGCCGATGGGCTTGGCGTTACTGTTAGAAAACGTCAGTCAGCTCGGTGGTTCATGGCAGCGTGCTGCGCAAATCTCCTTGTTTTTAGAGCTGGATTCTGGCGACACTTACGGCGAATTATTACGCGATAAAATTGCCAAGCATGAGCATGTTGCTGAGGCGCAGTGGATCAGTAGCGAGCAGGCGCTTGCGGAGTTTCAAGAACAATCCGGTTTAGGTGAGGCACTCCGTGAGCTGCCTGATAATCCCTTACCTGGCAGTATTCTTGTTACCCCAGAAGTGGTTGATAAAGACGCTTTAGTGGCATTGCTGGATGAGCTGAAAAGCATGCCTAAAGTGCAGCAAGCTCAGCTTGATTTGATGTGGATTGAACGCTTAGCTGCAATTTTGCATATGGGTGAAAACTTTATTTTTGCTTTATCGGTATTGCTGATCGCCGCGTTATTGTTGGTAGTGGGTAATACCATTCGTTTGCATATTGAAAACCGTCGCATTGAAATCGAAGTGATTAAGCTGGTTGGCGGCACTGATGGTTATGTGCGTCGTCCCTTCTTATATATGGGCGTTCTGTACGGTTTAGCCGGTGGTGTATTAGCTTGGTTGCTACTGGCGTTTGGTCTGGATTGGCTCAATGAGTCAGTTGTTGAGCTTGCGCAATTGTATGGCAGCGAGTTCAGCTTATCTGGTGTATCAATCGAAGATGGCTTTTCATTATTACTTGGTGCAGTATTACTAGGTTACATCGGTGCTTGGTTAGCTGTGTCACGGCATCTGCGGGAATTATCCCCGCGATAGTTGCAAAGCGTTATAGGGTAAGGGTTTGCGCGTATTACTTAAGCACAATAGATGGAACTTTATGGCGTAATAGCTATCTTATGACTAATAGTATTGTTTAGATATTGTCACCCCGTTGGAGGATATTTATGACCACCACGACTGCATTACAAACCGCTCAGATGCTCAGCCCAGGTGCAAACCTGCAGGCTTATGTGCATTCAGTCAACTCTATCCCGGTACTGACCGTTGAACAAGAGCGTGACTTGGGTGAGCGTTTGTATTATCACCAAGATTTAGATGCTGCCCGCCAAATGGTTATGGCCCACTTGCGTTTTGTGGTCTTTATCGCGCGCAGTTATTCAGGCTATGGCCTGCCGCAAGGCGATTTAATCCAAGAAGGTAACGTTGGCTTAATGAAAGCCGTTAAGCGTTTTAACCCGGAAATGGGTGTACGCTTAGTATCCTTTGCTGTGCATTGGATTAAAGCTGAGATTCACGAATATGTGTTGCGTAACTGGCGCATTGTTAAAGTGGCCACCACTAAAGCACAGCGTAAATTGTTCTTTAACTTACGTAGCCAGAAAAAGCGTTTAGCGTGGCTGACTAACGATGAAGTCACTGCGGTTGCTGACTCATTGGGTGTTGAAGCACGTGAAGTGCGCGAAATGGAAAGCCGTTTAACTGGTCGGGATATGTCGTTTGATCCGTCCGATAGCGATGACGATGAAAGCGCCTATCAGTCGCCATCTAATTACTTAGAAGATCATAGCTATGACCCAGCCTTACAGTTGGAAGCCTCTGATCAGACTGAGAATGATAGTAGTAGCTTGCACGAAGCACTGGGTGAGTTGGATGAGCGCAGCCGCGATATTTTGCAACAGCGCTGGTTATCTGATGAGAAAGTAACCTTGCATGAGCTTGCTGCACAATATGGCGTCTCGGCAGAACGTATTCGTCAGTTAGAAAAAAATGCTATGAAGAAACTCAAAGGCAGCATTGCTGCTTAATTGCTATCTTCCGGGTGACAAAAAGGCGACTCTAATCAGTCGCCTTTTTTATTACCTATTAAGTTTACCCTGACGCAATAACCGTATAGCTAACAATCAATTTAGGATAAGCGCATGTCTCAATCTGTTCTGATTATTGGTGGCAGCAGCCGCATCGGCCAAGCCATAGCGCGGCAGTGCAGCGCTGATGGTGCAGTGGTTAGCCTGATCAGCCGCCAGCCTGCGCCCACACAGATTGCATGGTTCTGGTATCAAGATGCCTTGCAAAGCGCAGACAGCAGTCAGCAGTGTATTGAGCAAGCCTTACAGCAGCAGCCGGATACAATTTTTATCTGTAATGGTGTCTTGCACGATGCAAAAGGTATGCCAGAGAAAACCATCCGCCAGTTGGATAGTGCGCAACTGGCGCAGCGTTTACACAGCAATGTGATTATCCCTGCCCAATATTTACGCGCTTTATTTCGTTATTTAAGCCGTACGCCTCAGGTTAAAGTTTTAGTGCTGAGCGCCAAAGTTGGCAGTATCACCGATAATTATTTAGGCGGCTGGTACAGCTATCGCATGAGTAAAGCCGCGTTAAATATGTTGGTGAAAAATCTTAGTCTTGAAGTGGCGCGGCTCAATCCCAGCGCTTGCATTGCTGCCGTACACCCTGGCACCACTGATACGCCGCTATCTGAACCGTTCCAAGGTAATCTGCCAGAAGGCCAGCTGCAAACTGCAGAAGACACGGCGCAGCGTTTGCTTAAGGTGCGCGATGCTCTAACGCCACAGCTGAGCGGCGCATTATTAAACTGGGATGCTAGTGTTTTACCGTTTTAAATATTGTCATGCACAAGAGTGCAGGTAAGTAGAGGTTGTGTTGAACAAGATAGATAATCAGCAACAGTATTTTGAAGAGTCGTTTAAAAGTTTAGATCTACAAGATTTAGTCTGCGTTGGCACTGAGTTTGAAGAGTGCTCTTTTATTGATTGTAATTTCACCAGTGCGATTTTTGAGAGCTGTAATTTTATTAACTGCCGCTTTAACAGTTGTCAGTTAAGCTTGATCAGCCTGCCGTATACGCGGTTTTTTGGTATGAGTTTTCTTGAGTGTAAATTGGTGGGTGTGGATTGGACGCGTGCTAATTGGTCAGCCTATCATAAAGATTTTGAGTTTAGCTTTCGTCAATGCATTCTCAACGACTCATCGTTTTTTGGCCTGAC
>CAJDWG010000083.1_pt1 | contig 13957 bp, 16 predicted proteins | sample 7391571 | NCBI WGS metagenome assembly CAJDWG01 (sample SAMEA7055722, study PRJEB34461) | soil metagenome | biome: terrestrial ecosystem; feature: Peninsula; material: soil | place: Antarctica | collected 2016
AAAAGAAGGGAAAATTGATGTGGGATTCGGTCGTCTAAGAATATCAGACCCTGCAATACGCCGTATTTTGCTAAGAGACGAGCCATTAATGGTCGCTGTACACTCTCAGCATCACCTTGCTAGTGCTGAAAAAGGCTTGTACTTGTCTAACTTGGTTGATGAGAATCTTTTTATCTTTCCGAACCAGTCTAAGCCCAATTTCTCGACTCAAATACGCAGTCTGTTTTATGAGCATGGTCTCGACCCTAGTAACTTAGTAGAGATCAGAGAGGTCCAGTTAGCCTTAGGTTTAGTCGCAGCTGATGAAGGTATTTGCATTATTCCTCAGAGCGCTAGAGCCATCCAGATTCCTAATTTAAAGTTTATCCCTCTTTTAGATAACGCAGCAATCAGTCCAGTTTTTTTAGCCATACGTAACATGGATGAAAATACAAATATACGTTCACTTTTAGATTGCGTCTATCAAGTCTACGATCAAGAATCCATTGTTTACGATCGTAAAGTGATATGACAGTGTACTCAAGAGTGGCATATATGCTGCCCTTCTAAGCTCCATTTAACATTTATATTTCATCAATAAATTTGTGTTTAGCCTGCAGGTATAGGCTGTTAACAGTAGTTTTAGCTACTATCGTTATCAATAGCATTTTAAGGTGCCAATAAGGATAATAATGAAAACTCTAACTGAACATTTAACACAATACGCTGCCTACCATCGCGATCAGCGCAATATCATTACACACTTTATCGGCATTCCTTTGATCGTTATAGCTGTAGCTATTGTACTCTCAAGGCTTGGGCTGGCTGCATACGGATTATGACTGTAACCAGCACTAATAGTCGCTCTTACAGCTGTGGTATTTTATCTACGCTTGGACTTACGCTTTGGCATAACTATGAGCATGCTACTAGCTGCATGCCTATGGATTGGCATGCATTGCGCACAGTTACCCACCGGTACGTGGTTAACTTGGGGATTGGGAAGTTTTGTTGTCGGTTGGATTATTCAGTTTATCAACCACTACTATGAGGGACGTAAACCCGCTTTCGTTGATGACATTATGGGGTTAGCGATTGGCCCATTATTTGTTGTCGCTGAATTGGCGTTTTTATTCGGCCTGCGTAAATCATTAGAGAATGATATTGAGACACGCCTTGGCCCGTGCAAGGTAAAATAAGCGCAACTATTTCAATAAGCATGAGTCTTATCGCTATAGCACACTCGAAGGATTTTGTTATGCACTACAACACCGATAGTCATACACCAGTAATGGGGTACTTATTGTGGATCTTTGGCTTCTTAGGCTCACACCGCTTTTATTACGGTAAACCTATTACAGGAACGATCAATACCCAGCATGGATCGACAAGCTAATAACCGCTTTCATACTGGCCGGACTGATTACAATGTCGCTTGGATTCTCCTAACTTTTTTAGGCGTATTCGGTGTACACCGCATGTATCAAGGTAAATGGATCACAGGAATCTTATACTTATGCACAGGCGGCTTCTTTCTGCTCGGTGTGCTCTATGATTTTTGGACGATGAATCAACAAATATCAGCACGCAATCAAATTTTTAGCTCACCAAGCCTTTAAACTGTCTACAAACAAAAAAGCTGCTTAGCGCGCAATGCGTTAAGCAGCTTTAAGTTACTATTTATTGGCTTAGCGTTTTTTCGAGCGCAGCCAGTTTTCTAGATTACGCTGACGTCCACGTCCAACAGCTAAAGCCTGCGCTGGTACATCAACAGTAATGGTCGAACCTGCACCAATGGTTGAGCCATCACCTAAATACAATGGCGCTACCAATGAGCTATTGGATCCAATAAACACATCTTCGCCCATCACCGTTTTAAACTTATTCACACCATCGTAATTACAAGTAATAGTACCTGCGCCGATGTTAGTACGTGCACCAACCTCTGTGTCGCCTAAATAAGTTAGATGTCCTGCTTTAGCCGCTTCGCCTAAACGAGTATTTTTTAACTCAACAAAGTTACCCACATGCGCACGCGCAGCTAATACTGTTCCTGGGCGTAAACGCGCAAATGGTCCACAGTCAGCACCTTCACCAACATCAGCACCATCTAAATGGCTATTGGCTTTAATCACTGCACCGGTACGTAAAATAGAATTTTTAATGACACAGTTCGGACCAATCGAGACATTATCAGCAATCTCAACGCAACCTTCTAAGATCACGTTAATATCAATCAAGACATCACGACCTACAGTCACTTCACCGCGCAAATCAAAGCGCGCTGGGTCTAGCAAGGTAACGCCTTGCGCCATTAGACTGCGTGCCGCACGCTGTTGATAGTGACGTTCAAGTTCTGATAACTGTAAACGATCATTCGCGCCCTGCACTTCCATCGCATCACTGGCAGTTTCAGTGTTTACTGATAAACCATCCGCCACTGCCATTGCGATAATGTCAGTTAAATAGTATTCGCCTTGGGCATTACTGTTGGATAAACGGCTGAGCCAATCCGTTAAGCTTGCACGCGGAGCAGCTAAAATACCGGTATTACCTTCGCAGATTTTAAGTTGCTCAGGGTTAGCATCTTTATGCTCAACGATTGCTTGTACAGCGCTTTCATTGTTACGCACGATACGGCCATAACCAGCTGGATTATCAAGGTTAACTGTTAATAGTGCCATACTGTCTGCAGTGAGTTGAGTCAGTAAACTTTCTAAAGTCGTTGCTTCAATCAACGGCACATCACCGTACAACACCAAGGTGTTTTCAGCTTGCAAATAAGGTACGGCTTGCGCAACCGCGTGACCAGTACCCAACTGCTCATTCTGCACAACAAAAGTGACATCATCAGCAGCTAATTGCTCACGCACTGTTTCTGCACCGTGCCCAATCACCACTTGAATGCTTTGTGGTTTTAAGCAACGGGCAGTTTGTACCACATGTGCTAGCATCGATTGGCCGGCAATCGGGTGCAGTACCTTAGGTAAGGCCGAACGCATACGCGTACCTTGGCCGGCGGCCAGAATAACGATATCTAATGACATACTATAGTTCCTAAATTAAAAATGATTACAGTGCTTAAGCTGTCAAAATAAGCAATAAAAAAAAGGCAGCTCTAGGCTACCCTTTTTTTATTGCTACTATGAAGCTCGATTCGCTTATCGACGGATTTTATTACGCAATTCGCTGATCGTTCGCAGCTGCGCTACCGCTTCTGCTAAACGTATTGCTGCAGTTGCATAATCAAAATCAGCGGACTGATTGACTAATGCTTTCTCAGCCGCTTTTTTCGCTTCAAGAGCTGCTACTTCGTCAAGGTCAGCAGCACGGATTGCCGTATCTGCTAAAATCTTAACCATATACGGTTGCACTTCGATAAAACCACCAGAGATGTAATACACCTCTTCTCCACCACCTTGCTTAATCACGCGGACAGGGCCCGGCTTGATTGTCGAGATAAGTGGGGTGTGACCAGGCAAAATACCCAAATCACCCATGTGACCATGAGCAACGACCATTTCAACCCGACCGGAGAACAACTCTTCTTCTGCACTAACAATGTCACACTGGACTGTTCTGCTGGCCATATAAATCGCCTCAGTTTTTAGGCTGAGCGGATACCGATGCACCCGCTGCCATATTGCTTACCATTAAGGCTCACAAATTACATTTTGCTCGCTTTTTCAATAGCTTCTTCGATAGTACCAACCATGTAGAACGCTTGTTCTGGCAGGTCATCGTAGTCACCATTCAAGATACCTTGGAAACCACGAATGGTATCCTTCAGCGATACGTACTTACCTGACGCACCAGTGAAAACCTCGGCCACGAAGAATGGCTGAGACAGGAAGCGCTGGATTTTACGTGCACGGGTTACTAACTGCTTATCTTCTTCAGACAGCTCGTCCATACCCAGGATCGCAATAATATCTTTTAGCTCTGTGTAACGTTGCAATACGTACTGAACACCACGAGCACAATCATAATGCTCTTGACCAATCACACTCGCGTCAAGCTGACGTGAGGTTGAGTCAAGTGGGTCAATCGCAGGGTAAATACCCAAAGATGCAATATCACGTGACAGAACAACGGTGGCATCCAAATGCGCAAACGTAGTGGCTGGAGATGGGTCAGTTAAGTCATCCGCAGGTACGTAAACAGCTTGAATTGAAGTAATAGAGCCTGCTTTAGTAGAGGTAATACGCTCTTGCAGAACACCCATTTCTTCAGCCAATGTTGGCTGGTAACCTACCGCTGAAGGCATACGACCTAACAGTGCAGATACTTCAGTACCGGCCAAGGTGTAACGGTAAATGTTGTCAATAAACAACAGTACGTCACGACCTTCGTCACGGAACTTTTCAGCCATAGTCAAGCCAGTCAAAGCAACACGTAAACGGTTACCTGGAGGCTCGTTCATTTGACCGTAAACCAATGCTACTTTATCGAGAACGTTGGAGTCTTTCATCTCGTGGTAGAAGTCGTTACCTTCACGAGTACGCTCACCAACACCAGCGAATACAGAGTAACCACTGTGCTCAATAGCAATGTTACGGATCAGTTCCATCATGTTTACGGTTTTACCAACACCGGCACCACCAAACAAACCAACTTTACCGCCTCGAGAGAACGGGCAAATAAGGTCAATAACCTTGATACCTGTTTCTAGAATTTCGTTACCGCCCGCTTGTTCTGCATAAGAAGGTGCAGCGCGGTGAATAGCCCAACGCTCTTCTTCGCCAATTGGACCGGCTTCGTCGATTGGATTACCCAATACGTCCATAATACGACCAAGGGTTTTAACGCCCACTGGTACAGTAATTGGACCGCCTGAGTTAACCACTTCTAGACCACGTTTTAGACCTTCGGTCGAACCCATGGCAATAGTACGTACTACACCGTCGCCCAACTGTTGTTGAACTTCTAATGTAGTTTCAACGCCCTGTACTAACAGTGCGTCATAAATGTTCGGGACCTGTTCACGTGGGAATTCCACGTCGATGACGGCGCCGATAATTTGAACGATACGTCCGTTACTCATATCTGGTTCCTCTGAATATTTGAACCGTTCTTAAACCGCGGCCGCGCCGCCGACGATTTCTGAAATTTCTTGAGTGATCGCTGCTTGACGAGCCTTGTTGTAAACCAATTGTAGGTTATCAATAAGATCGCCAGCATTGTCTGTCGCATTTTTCATCGCAATCATTCGAGCTGCTTGTTCGCATGCTGAGTTTTCAACAACCGACTGGTACACCTGAGATTCGATATAACGAACAATCAGAGCATCCAGCAATTGCTGTGCATCTGGCTCGTAAATATAATCCCAAGATCCAAGACGATCGCCATCAAGCCCTTCATCAACCGCCAGCGGAACTAACTGCTCAACTGTTGGCTTTTGCGTCATAGTATTTACAAATTTGTTAGATACTACGTACAAACGATCAATACGGCCTTCAGCAAAACCATCCAACATAATTTTAATACTGCCAATTAAGTCAGTCATTGTTGGTTGTTCGCCAAGGTCGGTGATTGCTGCAACAACTTTGCCACCGTAACTGCGGAAGAAACTTACACCTTTTTTGCCGATGATGCAGAACTCTGCCTCAACGCCATCTTGTTGCAAGTCCTTCATATTATTCATCAGGGCCTTGAACAGATTAAAGTTCAGACCGCCGCATAGACCACGATCGGTTGACACGAGGATATAACCTACGCGTTTAACCGGACGTTCGACCATGAATGCATGCTTGTACTCGCCATTGGCTTCAGCTAAATGGCCAATGACCTGACGTATGCGCTCTGCATAAGGACGACCAGTAATCATGCGCTGTTGTGCTCTGCGCATTTTACTAACCGCCACTTTCTCCATGGCACTGGTGATTTTTTGCGTACTTTTGATGCTCGCAATTTTACTGCGAATCTCTTTTGCGCCTGCCATTTGTCACCCTTCAGGTTAAGCAAGCGGGAGTTTTAACACCCCCGCTGCGGCTTACCAGCTCTGAGTGGCCTTAAACTTCTCGATACCTTCTTTAATAGAAGCATCGATATCGTTATTAAAGTCACCCTTCTCATTGATTTTCGCCATTAACTCAGCGTAATCACGTTTGAAGAAGGCTAACAAGGCTGCCTCGAAAGCACCCACTTTATTCACTGCTACATCAGTCAAGAAGCCACGTTCTGCAGCATACAAAGACACAGACATGCAATTGACATAGGAGCATACTGTTTCTGCTTCATCAGCTCAGTGACACGTTCACCGTGTTCAAGCTGCTTACGCGTTGCTTCGTCTAAGTCAGAAGCAAACTGAGCAAAAGCCGCCAGTTCGCGGTACTGAGCTAATGCAGTACGAATACCACCGGAAAGCTTCTTAATAATCTTAGTCTGAGCAGCACCACCAACACGCGATACCGAAATACCTGCGTTTACAGCTGGACGGATACCTGAGTTAAACATTGCTGACTCAAGAAAGATCTGACCATCAGTAATAGAAATTACGTTGGTTGGTACGAACGCTGAAACGTCACCTGCTTGGGTTTCAATGATTGGCAGCGCAGTTAAAGAACCGGTTTTACCTTTCACTTCACCGTTAGTGAATGCTTCTACGTACGCTTCAGATACACGTGATGCACGCTCCAACAAACGACTGTGGAGATAGAACACGTCACCTGGGTATGCTTCACGACCTGGTGGACGACGTAGCAACAGAGAGATCTGACGGTATGCAACTGCTTGCTTAGATAGATCATCGTAAACGATTAACGCATCTTGACCACGGTCACGGAAGTACTCGCCCATGGTGCAACCAGCATACGGTGCTAAATATTGCAGAGCAGCAGATTCAGATGCACTTGCAGCCACAATAATTGTGTTACTTAACGCACCCATTTCTTCAAGCTTACGTACCACGTTAGCAATCGTTGATTGCTTTTGACCGATGGCCACGTAAACGCACTTAATGCCGCTGTCTTTTTGGTTGATGATGGCATCGATAGCCAGAGCAGTTTTACCAATCTGACGGTCACCAATAATTAACTCACGCTGACCACGGCCAACAGGAATCATCGCATCGACAGATTTGTAACCTGTTTGCACAGGCTCATCTACCGACTTACGCCAAATAACACCTGGTGCAACTTTCTCAACTGCATCAGTTAATTTAGCATCGACTGGGCCTTTACCATCAATCGGGTTACCCAGTGCGTCAACAACGCGACCAAGCAGTTCTGGACCAACCGGAACTTCAAGGATACGTCCTGTGCACTTGGCGCTCATACCTTCGGTTAAACCGAAGAAACTACCCAGGATTACAGCACCAACGGAGTCACGCTCCAAGTTGAGTGCCATACCAAAAATGCCACCTGGGAATTCAATCATTTCACCGTACATTACATCAGCTAAGCCGTGGATACGTACGATACCGTCAGACAAGCTGACGATTGTGCCTTCATTACGGGCTTGCGCAGATACATCAAGCTTAGCAATACGCTGCTTGATAATCTCGCTAATCTCGGAAGGATTCAGTTGCTGCATGCCATGCCCCTCAAATCAGGATTTCAACGCTTCGGCTAACTGGTTCAGTTTGCCGCGGATCGAACCGTCAATAACTAAGTCACCAGCACGAATGTGCAAACCGCCAATTAAAGCGGGATTCACAGTCGCTTTGGGTTGAACGGTACGATCAAGCCGCTTGGATAAGGCGGCAGCCAGTGTTTGGAGTTGTTCTGCGCTCAATTCAAAAGCGGACTGTACTTCAACTTCCACGGTGCGACCTGCTTCAGCTTTAATAGCCTCAAACAATTCGTTAACCATAGGGATTAAAGTTAAACGGCCATTCTCGCTAAGAACACGAAGAAAATTGCCGAATGTATCGTCGATATTGCCTTCGCACAATTGCTTTAGAAACACGACCTTGCCTTCTCGAGTCAGCGCAGGATTACCCAGCTGCTTGATAACGACCGGCTCTGTTACCGCCGCTGCAGTTAATGCCAACATCGCAGACCAAGCGTCAACTTGACCTGCTGCTGAAGCAAACTCGTAAGCTGCTTTTGCGTAAGGTCGTGCAAGCGTATTGATATTTGACATCGCTTGCCTCGCTTAAAGTTGTGCGGCCAATTGTTCGACCAGTTTATTGTGAGCGCTTGCATCACTTCAAGATCGATCTCTGTTTTAGCGTTTGCAACTAAACGTTCGCCTTCGGCGCGCGCGTGTTGCTTAGCTTCTTCAACGATCTCACTTGCAGTTTTATTCGCTTTTTCAAGCATCTCTGCTGCAGTTTTTTTCGTATCACGCAACATTTCTGTCGCTTTTTCTTGAGCAAGCTTTAAATCGCGCTGAGCGCGTCCAGCTGCATCTAAACCTTCAGCAATTTTCTTCTGGCGTGCATCCATTGCATTCGTAATTGGAGGCCATACGAACTTCATGCAAAACCATACAAAAATAGCGAAGGAAATCAATTGACCAATAAGCGTCAAATTAATATTCACTGATCTACCTCATGCTATTTCGTTGTTTATCTTAAAGATAACTTCGCGCAGTAAATTACTGCGCGATGAAATCGCTAGATCAGCCTGCCATACCTGGGGCTACAACGAAGATCAGGTACATTGCCATACCAACACCAATCATTGGAACGGCGTCAAGCAGACCAGCCATGATGAAAGTTTTAGTTTGTAATTGTGGTGCCAACTCTGGCTGACGCGCTGTTGATTCCAACAGTTTGCCACCTAAGATTGCAAAGCCGATACCAGTTGCTAATGCGCCCATACCAAGGATGATGGCGGCAGCGATAATTACGATTTCCATAGTTACTCCTAGAGTTTTAAGTTTTCAAGTTTACAGTTAAAGTTTTTAAGTTAATGCCCGCTTTCGCGTCAATGGCTTTCTTCGTGGGCTGCGCTCAGGTAAACGATTGTCAACACCATAAAGATAAAGGCCTGTAACGGGATCACCAGAATATGGAAGATTGCCCATGGCCCATAAAGCGCCCACTGTACGTAAAACGGCAGTAGCGCAATTAGGATAAACACCACCTCACCTGCGTACATGTTACCAAACAGACGCAAAGCAAGGCTTAATGGTTTGGTAAACAGACCCAATAACTCAAGGAACAAGTTAAACGGAATCAGCGACCAGTGTTTAAACGGGGTAAACGATAGTTCTTTAAGATAACCACCAGCGCTTTTAATCTTAATGCTGTAGAAAACAATTAAGAAGAATACACCAATAGAAATACCGAACGTAGCGTTTGGATCAGCTGTAGGTACATATTTAAAATAAGGTATGCCCGCAGCAGCAGCTAAACTTGGAATTACATCAATTGGAATCCATTTTAGACTGTTCATTAGCAAAATCCACATAAATACGGTCAGTGCTAATGGTGCGATCAGTGCGCTACGACCATAAAAGGTGTCGCGAACCATATTTTGTACAAACTCAACAATCACTTCGACAAAGCCTTGCAACCCTGTTGGTACACCCTCATTTGCTTTAACAGCAACACGACGGAATAAAAACAAGAAAATAAAGCCCATCAGTAATGACATAGCCATGGTATCCACGTGGATTGCCATAAAGCCCATATCACTAGCTTGCTGTGCAGTTTCTGCAAACTGCCAAGTGCCATCTAACTTACCGTAGGTTAGATTTTGTAAGTGATGCTGAATATATCCAACAGAGTCTTGTGCCATAAATGCCTCAACCGCTCAACGCTTTAGAAAGCTTTTCGTCAAAAGAAGTGATGTTGCAGACGTCATCTGCACCAATATATAACCAACGAACACAGCCAACATGTTCAATGGCTTCACCCCCAAGAACAGCACTGCAAAAAGCACTGCTGTAAGAATCATTTTACCCATTTGTCCTGCCCAAAAAGACTGGACAATGGCGCCTATCGAACGTGCACCAAAATACTGAAAAGCTTTGTATGTGAAATACATGTTCGGTAGTAGTGCAGTCAGCCCACCCAGCCATGCTGAGTATACTGCGACCCATCCTTGAGTTAACCAAAACAATAATCCGATCAGGCCGGTTACCATTGCTTGTAGAACAATGACACCAAACATTGGCTGACGATGAAAAGGAACTTTATCTCGATACGCCACTGTTAGCCTGATTCCTTCGCTATATCTTTATCTTGAAATGAATAGCAACAAAATTTCGCCCAGAGTATAAGTGGCTAACGTCATTCATTCAACTGCCAGATAGTTTTTTACGACCAACAGCTATAAAAATTTAACGAATATGCGCTAAAACACCTTGCAGCTCTTCCAAAGTGCCATAACTGATGACCAGTTGGCCTTTGCCTTTTTGACCATGCTTAATCTTTACTTGTGTGCCTAAACGCTCTGCAAGCTTTTGTTCTAAGCGTTTCACATCAGGATCTGCAGCAGGTTTTTCTTCAACTGGCTTATCAGCCTGCATGTTACGAACCAAGGCTTCAGTTTGTCTAACAGTAAAGCCTTTTGCGACGACATGTCGCGCGGCCTCAACTTGTTGATCTGCTGGCAAGCCAAGTAACGCTCGTGCATGGCCCATTTCTAGGTCGCCATGTGCCAGTAAGGTTTTAACCTCGTCAGGCAAACCAATCAAACGTAGTAAATTCGCAATGGTCGCGCGTGACTTACCCACAGCATTAGCAACTTCTTGCTGAGTCAGCTCAAATTCTTTCTGTAGACGCTGTAAAGCAACTGCTTCTTCAACCGGATTTAAATCTTCACGTTGAATATTTTCAATCAAGGCCATGGCGATGGCCGCTTCATCGGTCACATCACGCACTAAGGTTGGAATAGTCGCTAAACCTGCCAATTTTGCAGCACGCCAACGACGCTCACCAGCAATAATTTCATATTGGTTTTTAGCAATAAGGCGAACCACAATGGGCTGCATCACACCTTGTGCTTTGATGGACTGAGCGAGTTCTTCAAGACTGGTCTGATCCATATCACCGCGCGGTTGATATTTACCGCGCTGAATGCACTCTAAACTCAGATGTTGTAACTCGCTTGCATCTGCTGGTATAGCTTCTTGCTTTGGCAAGGTGTTAGCCGTTGCACTACCCAACAATGCATCAAGTCCTCGTCCGAGGCCGCGTTTTTTAACAGCCATAATGTTTCCTTATGCGCGTGCTGCAGCACGCTTACTCGCACGCTGGCGACGTGATAACTCACCAGCAAGCTCTAAATACGCTAAAGCACCACGTGATTTTTTATCATAGGCCAAAACTGGCAAACCATGACTGGGTGCTTCTGCTAAACGCACGTTACGTGGAATAACCGTGTCATATAGCTTTTCACCAAAGTACTCTTGCAGTTGCGCAGAGACATCATTGGTCAAACTCAAGCGCGGATCATACATGGTTCGTACAATACCTTCTATTTCCAGCTCAGGATTGAGCTCAGCGGCAATACGCTCAATGCTACCAATCAAGTCAGTTAAACCTTCTAGCGCAAAATATTCACACTGCATTGGAATCATCACTACATCAGCAGCCACCAATGCGTTAATGGTCAACATGCTCAGCGCTGGCGGGCAGTCGATTAAAATATAATCATAATTACCACGTACCGGTTTTAAAGCGTCCAGTAAACGACGCTCTTTGTTGGGTAAATCCAACAAAACAACTTCAGCGGCAGTTAAATCACGGTTGGACGGCAGTAATTGATAACCACCATGCTCAGAAAATTGCATCACATCAATTAAGTCAGCTTGGCCGGTTAATACATCCAATACCGAATGCTGCAAACTGTGCTTATCAATGCCACTACCCATGGTGGCGTTGCCTTGTGGATCAAGGTCAATTAACAAAACATGGCGGCGCGTTGCCACTAAAGAGGCAGCCAAGTTAATACAGGTTGTCGTTTTACCGACACCGCCTTTTTGGTTGGCTATTGCCACGACCTTGCCCATGTTATCTCCTAAATTGTTACTGACGTTGCAAGATCAATAAATGCCGTTGCCCTTGGCAACCGGGCACTTTCAAAATCTGGCAGCTATCGAGACGAAAATCTTCTGGTAATGCTTGTAACTCATCATCAGGGTGCACACCTTTCATGGCCAACCAATTGGTGTGCAGATCACCTAAATGACGTGTCCAATTGGTGAAATCTTCGAGCGAGCTAAACGCTCGCGAGATAATGCCTGAGAAAGCGTGTTCAGGTGTATAGGCTTCGACACGGCTGTGGATAACTTCTAGATTATCCAGCTTTAACTCCAATTTAACTTGGGTCAAAAAGCGCGTTTTTTTGCCGTTAGAATCCAATAGAGTAAATTTTCGCTCTGGAAAAATAATAGCTAAAGGCACACCTGGCATACCACCACCGCTACCGACATCCAACCAGTTATCACCATAGGGTTGAACATATTCAACAACGCTTAAACTGTCGAGTAAATGCCGTGAGACCATTTCATCAGGGTTACGTACTGCAGTTAAATTGTAAGCTTTATTCCACTTAATCAATAAACCTAAGTATGCCAGCAATAGTTCTTGCTGCTGTTCACTGAGTGCAACATTGAGCTGCTGCGCGCCTTTGATTAATTCTTCTGCATGCTGGCTGGTAACGCTCATGAATCTAGCTGCTCCAAAATCTGTGTAGCTTTACGTTTTTTCAAATGCACCATCAATAAGGATACGGCAGCTTGAGTAACTCCTGGGATACGCGATGCTTGTCCTAAGGTTTCCGGACGACTTGTGGATAACTTTTGCTGAATTTCTTTCGATAAACCAGAAATCAACGTGTAATCAAGATCTGTAGGTAATTTAACCTCTTCGCTGGCACGCATTTTAGCAATATCGTCCAATTGGCGATCAAGGTAACCCGCGTATTTGATTTTGATTTCAAGCTGTTCAGCAACGAGTTCATCGCTAATACCGCCACCAGTCACCGCAACTAAATCCAGATAATTAATCTCTGGGCGGGCCAGTAAATTCATTAAATTATATTCATGCGTCAGTGGTGTATTAAATTTCGCCATCACCGCTTCACCGACAGGCGTGCCGGGACGAATCCAAGTATCTTTAAGGCGCTGTTCTTCCAAAGCAATCGCTTCACGCTTGGCTTCAAATATTGACCAACGATGATCGTCGACTAAACCAATTTCACGACCTTTTTCGGTTAAACGCATATCCGCGTTGTCTTCACGCAAAATTAAGCGGTATTCCGCGCGTGAAGTGAACATACGGTAGGGTTCTTGCGCACCTAGAGTGATCAGATCATCAATTAACACACCCAAATAGGCTTCATCACGACGTGGATGCCAACTGTCTTTACCTTGTGAACGTAATGCGGCATTACTACCGGCTAATAAACCCTGGATACCGGCTTCTTCATAACCGGTTGTACCGTTGATTTGTCCAGCAAAGAATAAACCAGCAATCACTTTAGTTTCGAGACTGTATTTCAAATCACGGGGATCAAAATAATCGTACTCAATGGCATAACCTGGACGAATAATATGCGCATTTTCCATACCACGAATTGAATGCACGAGATCTAACTGCACATCAAAGGGCAAGGATGTGGAAATACCGTTGGGATACAACTCATGAGTTCTTAAACCTTCCGGCTCTAAAAAGATCTGGTGGCTATCTTTATCCGCAAAGCGATGAATCTTATCTTCGATGGATGGGCAGTAACGTGGGCCAATGCCCTCAATTACACCAGCATACATCGGTGAGCGATCCAAATTTTTGGCAATAATTTCATGAGTTTTGCTGTTGGTATGAGTAATCCAGCAACTGACCTGCTCTGGGTGTTGTTCGCGATTACCTAAAAACGACATTACTGGCAGCGGTGTATCACCTGGCTGTTCAGTCATTACCGAAAAATCTACAGAGCGCGCATCAATGCGTGGTGGCGTTCCGGTTTTTAAGCGATCGATACGTAAAGGTAACTCACGCATACGTTCGGCTAACGCATTTGCCGGTGGATCACCGGCACGTCCACCTGAATAGTTTTGTAAACCAATATGGATCAATCCA
>CAJDWG010000131.1_pt1 | contig 13902 bp, 16 predicted proteins | sample 7391571 | NCBI WGS metagenome assembly CAJDWG01 (sample SAMEA7055722, study PRJEB34461) | soil metagenome | biome: terrestrial ecosystem; feature: Peninsula; material: soil | place: Antarctica | collected 2016
GGTATCGTGCCATTGATTGTGCCGCTGACCATTCTTAAGCATCACTTTAATCGTCACCCTGATCCCTACATTGCTAAGCAAGTCTATCTACAGCCACACCCAGAAAATCTCAGTCTGCGTAATGCCATATGAGTGAGATTGATCAGCTTTGTACTACAGCTCCGTCAACCACTAGCGAGACAGAGTTATTCCCGATTGGTGAAGTCGCTAGCCAGACAGGTGTTAACCCCGTCACCCTACGCGCCTGGGAGCGCCGTTACGGTTTAATTAAACCGCTGCGTACCGCCAAGGGCCACCGTATGTACACCCTTGAGCATATCGACAAGATCCATAAAGTCTTGGATTGGCTTGAGCGCGGTGTTGCCGTGAGCCAAGTCAAACGCTTGCTTGAAGAACAGACACCTGCGCAGAGCGATAGCGAATCACCTTGGCAGACTCAGCAAAATCAATGGTTGCTCTGGATTGAACAACTGGCTGAACGTCAACTGGATGAGGCCTTCAAAAACACGATGGCGCTCTACCCGCCAGAAACACTTTGCCAACACCTACTGTTACCGCTACTGACCAAACTGCAACAGCAGTGGACACTAACTGATACAGCACGAGTTGAGCAGGTGTTTTTTATGACTTGGCTATGCATAGCAGTGCACCATTATTAATCGTCAGCTTATCTGAACAAATAATGGAACCAGAGCTATGGCTATGCGCTTGGCTCGCCAGTTATGCGCAATGCCCTGTACGAGTACTGGAGTGGCCCATTCCTGCGCCAGACTTAGCCTTAGCGATGAAACGTATCAAACCATCAGCCGTGTTGCTGTATGGCAGCCAACGTCTGAATCTTGAATACCTGCACAAACTTATAACTGGAATTGAGTGCCCAATCTTGATCGCAGGACAAGCGGTAAGCATTAACCGTGATGAGCTGGCAGATTGCACCCAGCTAACCTGCGTGACTGATCCCATACAGGCCTACCGCAGTCTGTTACATCTCAATCTTTTACAGATCCATTAAGGATATCGGTATGCAGCAACTTATTTGGTTTCGTAACGACCTACGCATCAGCGACAACACAGCCCTTCATGCTGCCTTACAAGCTGGCCCGACGGTTGCTGTATTTATCATCACTCCAGGCCAATGGCTTGCGCATGATGATGCCGCCTGTAAAGTGGATTTTTTACTGCGCAATCTAGTTGGACTGGAAAAAAGCCTCGCAACGCTGAATGTACCGCTATTGATTCGCAATGCTGAGCAATGGCCGCAAGCACCCGAAGTGATCGCCCAGTTGTGTGCAGAACTCAATATCAGCACCGTACATAGCAATAACGAATATGGCATTCATGAAAGCCAGCGCGATATTGCCGTGGGTACGCATCTGGTTGATCAAGGTATTTTATTTCACAGCCATTTTGACCAACTGCTATTTAAACCGGGCAGCGTACTGACGCAAACAGGCACTTACTTCAAAGTCTTTAGCCAGTTTAAAAAAATCTGCTACCAGCGTTTACATGATTACGTGCCCGAGCACGTTGCCACGCCGCAAGCGCAAGCTGCGCTTGATATTGTCAGTGACGCCATCCCAACCAGCGTCGAGGGTTTTGCTGCTATTGATGCACAGCAGCAAGCACTATGGCCAGCCGGCGAACACGCAGCGCAAAAGCGTTTAAGCACCTTTGCGGCAGCCGCTATGGCAGGTTATTTAGATCAGCGCGACTTCCCTGCCAAACTTGGCACCAGCCAATTATCAGCATATTTAGTCGCTGGCGTGGTTTCAATCCGCCAATGTTTGCATGCGGCACTGACTGCTAATCAGGGCGAGTTTTCTTCTGGGAATCAAGGCGTAGTAACCTGGATTAACGAGCTGCTCTGGCGTGAGTTTTATAAACATATTTTAGTCGGCTACCCAAAAGTCTCGCGTCACCGTGCCTTTAAACCAGAAACTGAGTTTTTGGCCTGGCGTAACGCACCAAAAGACTTACTGGCATGGCAAGAAGGCCGTACTGGTTTTCCAATTATTGATGCTGCGATGCGTCAATTATTAGCCACCGGCTGGATGCACAACCGCTTGCGGATGATTGTGGCGATGTTCTTAACCAAGAACTTGCTGATTGATTGGCGTGAAGGTGAGCGCTTTTTTATGCAGCACCTGATCGATGGCTGTTTAGCGGCCAATAACGGTGGCTGGCAATGGAGCGCATCCACCGGTACCGATGCCGTGCCCTACTTCCGTATTTTTAATCCTGTGAGCCAATCACAGCGGTTTGACCCAAATGGCGACTTTATTCGCCGCTGGATACCGGAACTCAAGCATCTGAGCAATAAAGAGATTCATCAACCGAAACTACTACCAGGATTATTTGGCACAGCCGATTATCCCAAACCCATAGTTGATTTATCTGCTAGCCGTGAGCGCGCACTCACTGCGTTTAAAAGCTTGCCGCGCGCTGCTGATCTCTAATCGCCACGATCAACTCGCGCGCAAGCAGCTCTGCTTTAAGAGTGAAGCGATTGGATAGCTTTACGCGCGAAGTAACGATCAACCACAAATAACACTAAAACCACGACTGAGCTGGGCAGCAACCAACCCATTTGTTGCTCAGCCAAAGGTAAGCGATTAAATATTTCAGGCACCCAACTGGCAAAACCTGCTGCAGCGAAAGCATCAGCCACACCAAAGATCAAAGTCACCAGCATAGTGCCGCGAAACATTAACGCGCTCGAATACCAGCAACGATCCAACAGACTGAGCATCACCAAAATAATTGCTAACGGGTATAACCCAATTAACACTGGCCCAGACACTTGAATCAGCTGCTCTAAACCTTGATTCGACACTGCCCAACTGAACATAACAAATAAGATCACCACCAGCTTATAGCTGATATTCATCAGACCACTAAAAAACTCACCACAAGCCACCAGCAAACCCACCGCCGTCGTTAAGCAGGCTAAGGCAATCACCAAGGCCAACAGCAAATTGCCCACAGGGCCAAACACATGCTGCACATACAACGCTAAAACCTGACCACCGTTTTGTGCTTCACTGGCAATATCTTGACTGGTTGCACCCAGATAAAACAACGACAAGTAGACTGCCGACAAACCCACCGCTGCAATTAAACCTGCATAAATTGAATAGCGCGTCACATGCCGTTCAGACTGCACACCCTTACTGCGTAGCGCACTAGCAATCACCACACCAAACGCCAATGCACCCAGCGCATCCATGGTTAGATAACCATGCAAAAAACCCTGTAAAAAAGCACCATCCTGATACACCGCCAGCGCCTGCCCCACTGCACCCGCCGGTTTGAGAAATGCCGCACCACCTAACACCGCCAAAGCTACCAACAAAATCGGGGTAATCAGCGTACCGATGCGATCAATAATCTTATTGGGTGTCAGCGCTAAGTACAGGACTAAGGCAAAGTACGCAGAGGAATACAGCAGTAATCCAGAACCACTGCTACCAAAAAAAGGCACCACACCAATTTCATAGGAAACAACAGCCGTACGTGGCGTAGCAAAGAAAGGGCCAATCGCCAAATACTACAGTTAATAACGGTAAACCTACACCGGTAATCAAAAACCCAAGCGCCGCCTGCCAAACCGTACTACCTGCGGCCAAGCCCGACTCCGCTGGAAAAATAATATTCCCCGCGCCGAGAAATAATGCAAAAGTCATAAAGCCCAGTGCAAACACATCACCTCGACTAATACGTGATGATGCCGCTGTTGTGGTATTCATGGGTGTCCCTAAGCTTATGTGTCGAAATAAGTCCATAAGTCTAAAGCACTGGGGATAATGTAGAAAGGATTTAAGGGCTAAAGGCTGGTGCGGAGTGGGCTTGGTCAGTGGTATGGGGCGATGGAGAAGCTGTAAATTGGGAAAGATGTTTTTAGGGTGGTATTAAGGGCTGAAAGTGGCTGTGGGGCGGTTTTGTAATAGGCAATACTGAGATAAATGTTCCAGCCTGCCACGCGCTTACTTGAGCGCTTTATTAAGTTTTGCCTGTACTTTCAACAAAGTAATTATAATACTTAAGCGCCTCTTTCTCTGATCCTAACGCAATATCTATAAGCATCCGAAGACTCCACACAGGGCCAGGAACGACCTGATCTAAATCAAAGTTATCAGTAGCAACCCGAACAAAGCGTAAAACTTAAAGATGTTATCTGTCGGCAGTGGAATACGACTTTCCATTTTAGGACTCCTAGTATGGTTGATTTTATACGCCTAACGCTTAAAACAGAGGTAAGCGAAGCGGGTTCAACCCGCTTGCAGGCGGCACTGACTTTTCTTGTTAGTTTTTATTTCTTTGCCATCTTGCTTTCCATATATTGAATATATTTTTCAAATGAAGTGTATTCAAAATAAACCTAGTGCCACCAAGTCTTTCATAACCAATAGCCGAGTCGTTACCGCTCTGAGGTTTCGTGCTCATTGTTAAATAGCCCAGTTACACGAAACCAACCTTGCGCTAAACTTCAAAGAAAACCATATATTTGCCTTAAAAAAAGCAAATAATGACATAACGAAAGCAAATATAGATATAAATAATGCCAAACTCTTAACATCCACGATTCTTTCTACCTTCACTGAAAGCCAACAGCATATTATTAAGTATGTTCGTTCTCTTACCTTGTACAGCCTGATAAATTAATATATATCGTTGTTTACTCTCTGCTTGAAACCAATTAAAACCTGATCAACAACATAAAACGAGCATACATATATACTTTTATTACCTAAACTTGCCACCAGGTTCTACAATCAAATCAGAATATTTCCAATCAAATTGAGCAACTCTTACTTATAATAAACCGCTAACCATATCGTTTCTGTATCAGGATCAGTCCAAGACACTTTGTGCCGCGTGTGTGCAGGAATATTTAGATAGCTGCCACTCACTAAATGAACCGTTGCTTGGTTGTCGATCTCAATTTTGGCTTCACCCTTTAACACAATGACCCACTCATGCTCATCTTGATCATACCAGCCTGATTCTGGTGAGGCGTGGCCCTTAGAGATGATGCGTTCGATTCTTACGTTTTCGCTGCTAACAATGTTTTCAAACAGCTCATTACTGATGTCATCAGGAACCAGTTCAAAGATATTGCTGATGGAAGCGCTCATATTTATTTCTCACTGGCGATATCAAATAAAATAAAGCGCCTTATACAGACGCTAAAAATTTTAACAGACATAACGCTGAGTTAGATTAATTTTGATACTTCTTGAGCCAACTCAAAATCTCGCTTCGAGATACCACCGGCATCATGCGTGGTTAGGCTTATCTCTACACGATTGTAGACATTGAACCACTCGGGATGGTGATTGGCCTTCTCCGCCAGCATGGCTACTTTTGTCATAAAGCCAAAGGCGACAATAAAATCAGCAAACTTAAATGCTTTGTAGAGTTTTCCTTCCTTAATAATCCAGGGTTGATCGGTATTTTTAACCTCCAAAATCACAGATTAAAATACATAGATCATACTTTTAGCATGTCCTAATCAAAGATGCAGACCTATATACCTGCATATCTAACAATCTATTGCAGAGACTAAGTTAAGCATTAGACTTATGCTTACAGAGCAAGCACAGAGCTGCCTTTATCAGGAGGATTAATGCAGTGAATAAGAAGAGCTATGTTATTCGCCCTTTGGATAAGAACGATCTGTTGAAGGCTGCAGAGATTTGCGCTGATGCAATGAACGATAATCCAATTCACATCAAGGTATTCGGTGCTGAACCCACGTTGCGCAAGCGTCGACTTCAGCGTTTTTTTCCGGGAATGCTCGCATATGTTTATCGCAAAGGTGATCTGTACGGAGCTTTTGTTGATGACAGCATGATTGGCGTACTAGGCATGCTGCCACCTGGACACTGTAAACCGTCTCTTGCTGATATTTTACGATTGCTGCCAACGCTGCTGACATCCAACAGCCCGATTGGCACAATGCGCTTGGCAATCTGGCTGAGCCGTTGGGCCAGAATAGATCCAGCCATACCACACTGGCACCTTGGTCCATTGTCTGTCGCTCCCACATGCCAATACCGAGGTGTTGGCACGCAAATGATTGAGTACGCATCTAGCAAATGCACTGGCGCTGACCTCTACTTAGAGACCGACAAGCTAAGTAACGTAGAGCTTTATGAACGATTCGGTTTTTCTATTCAGTCCAAGCCGTCCATTCTAGGCATACCTAGTTGGGTGATGATTCGCGAACGCTAACCTAGGGCTAACTCAAGCTTGGCAAACTCGTGGCAACCATTGTCAGCTGAATCGCAATGATGACGATACCCGCGACAAACACCAGCAGCAAACCCAATTGGCCACCAAAAACACGGTAACCACCGGCATGCTGTTTGCGGGTTTGACGTACTAATAACGCCGGCAGCAATAAAGATAAAACCGACAAAGCAATCGCAGCAAAACCTAAAGCAAAAATAAAACCTTTTGGGTAAAACAGTGCAAACAACAACGGTGGAATAAAGGTAATCGCTCCCGTTTGCAGGCGACCGGTAGCGTTGTTTTGACTTTTAAAAAAGTCCGCTAAAAAGTCAAACAAACCCAACGCCACTCCTAAGAATGAAGTCGCCAAAGCTAAGGCTGCAAATAAACGCACCGCCATCTCAACCCGAGCCGTCCCCATCACCGCTTTGACTGCTGCTAATAAACCATTTAAACCACTTTCATCCGCCAAAATGCCGACAAAGGTTGCAGACTCGATGGTTCCAAGCGTTGCCACCTGCCAAAAAATATACACCAGCAACGGAATCGCGCTGCCGATTATAAAAATCTTGCGCAACTTAGCCGTATCACCCTGCATATAGTTGACGATACTCGGCACGCTGCCGTGAAAACCAAACGAGGTAAAAACAATTGGAATTGCAGACAGCAACAATGCTTGCTTAACCGGCATACTCAATAAGTTAACTCGCTCAACATGCGGTAACAGCAGAATCAGCATTGCAGCTAAAAAGAAGATTTTGGTGATAAATAAGCAGCGATTAATCAGGTCCACTGAGTGCGTGCCAAAGCACACCACACTACCGCCAACCATGGCAAACAGCAGCACGCCAATATAACCAGGCAGATGCAGACCCAGCAAACCATTTAACGATTCGCTAATAATTTCCCCGCCACCAGCTAAGTAAGCAGCGACCAGCGAGTACATCAAAAACGGCATCGCTAGACTGGTAATCCAGCGTCCAGACGCACCTAAGTATTTATACGATAGAGAACTGAGCCCCATACTCGACTCGTTGTACTGGTAGGCCTCGACCAATAACAACGCGGTATAACTCATAATGCTCCACAGCCCAAATAACAGCAGCATGGTGGTAATAAAGCCAACGCCAGCGGTCGCTAGAGGCATCGCCAACATTCCCGCACCTAAAGCGGTACCCGCTACAATAAAGATACTTCCAAAGGCATTGTTGTTCACACATTCACCTAGCTTGACTGCTGATCAATTAGCGCTACGCTGCTCAGTCGTCAGTCACTTAAAAACCGCTATTATGCGTGAATCTTAGAGTTTATGCGGTATTGATTTAATGCCCATCGCACGCAGCGATGCGTTTTTATGCTTAGAAAAATACATGTCAGTTTACAAGCTTAACCATTGAAACAAAAAATCCGAGCTAGGCTCGGATTTTTTGTTTCTAATAAACTGCTGACAACTTATGTGGTGCCAGCGTTTATAATTGAGTTTAGTCCACTAATTTCAGTGTACCGTTCATTAATGCATAGTGGCCTGGGAATGAGCAGAAGTAAGAGTAATCTTGACCTTCTTTTAACTTACTCACATCAAAGGTCACACTGGTTTCTTCACCGCCACCAATCACTTTAGTGTGCGCGAGAACACGCTCATCTGCATCATCAACGTAGTTTTTCTCTAAACCGAGACCCATGCCTTCTTGAGCGACAGCTTGGTAATCTTCAGTTTTAGATAGCACCCAGTTATGGCCCATGCTTGCAACGGGTAACTGTCCAATATGCTTGAGGTTAACTGTGAATTTATCACAGCTCTTATTCACTTCAATCTGTGAAGTGTCCCAAGTCATTTGGTCTGTGCTTTCAATTGTAACTGCACAGTCATCTGCAAATGCAGGCACAGCTAAAGCAGTGAATACTGCTGCTACAGCTAGTTTACGGATCATAATATCTCCTTGCCTCTTTCTAGTAAGTTTTTATTGACATGCTCTCTATAAAAATAGAAATGCACTTCAACGTAGCAATAGACTACAAAAATCGAGTTTTTATCCGCATTCCTATAAAAACAATATTTATGCTGGCAGATAACGTTGTAAACCAACCTTTAATTGCCTCTTCATTTTATCGTCGGGAGGAGATCGGCAATAACGCGCTCAAAACTCTCCCATCGAAGAAAGTGCAACATCAGCCAAAAAGAGCAGCCCATCGCATGCTTGTGCTGGCTTAAAGCCGGTTAAAACTTATCAGTAATCGCGCCTTCAGAGGCCGAACCAACAGTTTTAGCATATTTAGCTAATACACCGCGTTTTACATTCGGCTCAGGAGCTGTCCATGCGCTCAAACGTTGCTGAATCTCTGCATCTGAAATCATCAGGTTAAGTTCATCGTTATCAGCGTCAATGGTGATGGTATCGCCGTCTTCAATAATGGCGATCGGCCCACCTACCATGGCTTCGGGGGTGATATGCCCAACGACAAAACCATGGCTGCCACCGGAAAATCGGCCATCGGTAATTAACGCCACATCATTACCCAAGCCCCGTCCCATAATGGCCGAGGTTGGCGAGAGCATTTCACGCATACCAGGACCACCTTTCGGGCCTTCGTAACGAATCACAATCACATCACCCGCCACCACCGTACCGTCTAAGATGGCTGCCATCGATGCTTCTTCGGAGTTAAATACCCGTGCTGTACCGGTAAACTTAGTACCTTCTTGACCGCTGATTTTCGCCACCGCACCGGTTGGCGCAATGCTGCCGCGCAAGATACGCAAGTGACTGTCGGCTTTAAGCGGCTTATCAAATGGCATAATGATTTTTTGGTCGTCTGGATAATCAGCTACATCCGCTAAGTTCTCCGCAAGGGTTTTGCCGGTAACGGTTAAGCAGTCACCGTGCAGCAAGCCTTTTTCCAGTAAGCGCTTCATTAGCGGCGCAATACCACCAATTTTAATCAGATCAGACATTAGATATTGACCAGATGGACGCAAGTCAGCCAAGACCGGCACCCGTTTGCCGATTTCAGTGAAGTCATCAATATTCAGCTCAACGTTGACCGCATCGGCCATGGCCAATAAGTGCAACACCGCATTGGTTGAGCCACCAAAAGCAATAACGATGGTAATAGCATTTTCAAAGGCTTTACGCGTCATAATATCGCTGGGTTTAATATCATTATCTATTAACCAGCGAATAGCCTGCCCTGCACGTTGGCAATCTTCAAGCTTTTCAGCTGAAACGGCTTCTTGCGCAGAACTGCCGGGCAAGCTCATACCTAAGGCTTCAATCGCAGATGCCATGGTGTTCGCCGTGTACATGCCGCCACACGAACCGGGCCCTGGAATAGCAGTTTTTTCAATGTCGATGACTTCTATTTTATTTAAATCACCACGGGCATGCGCACCCACCGCTTCAAATACAGACACAATATCAGTATGGTTTTTACCGGGCTGAATGGTGCCACCATACACAAACAATGCTGGACGATTTAAGCGTGCCATCGCCATTAAGCAGCCGGGCATATTTTTATCGCAACCACCGATAGCAATCACCGCATCAAAACCTTGGCAGCCGACCACAGTTTCAATCGAGTCGGCAATCACTTCACGCGATACCAAGGAGTATTTCATACCTTGGTAGCCATTGGCGATACCGTCAGAAATGGTAATGGTATTGAAAATAACGGGCTTAGCATCCGCTAAATAAACGCCTTTAGCGGCTTCTTCAGCTAAGCCATTAATATGAATATTACAGGGTGTTACTTGGCTCCAAGTTGAGGCAATACCAACTTGCGGGCGCTTGAAATCTTTGTCTTCAAAACCGACGGCGCGCAGCATCGAGCGTGCTGGGGCTTTTTGAATACCATCGACCAAAACAGAGGAGTATTTTCTGTTGTTATCGTCTTTTGTAGTCATGTTCACTCCAATAGCACGTAGATAATTGGCCACTATAGCTTAAGTAAAGACAAAGCATATTCGATGGTTACAGACACTAAGCGCCATACATTTAATAAATTAGAGCTAAACATTATATGACCTAGCAAGCTCAGCGCTAATGATCGCGATTAAGCATCGCTAACGAAAGCGCTTTGCGCTTATAAAGCAAAATCTATACATTCAGTACGGCTAGTACGCTTCATTTTCATCATGCACCGACACAGATAAATTACCCATTGAGTCGACTGCCACATTGAATGTAATGGGCTTGCAACAAACCTGACAATCTTCAATATATTGCTGCCCTGCCTCCTGAGGATCAATCAGCACTTCAATTGCTTCGCCACAGTACGGGCAACTCACTGTTGCTTCCGTTAAAAATTCCATAATTTTAGCTCGCCTCGATAATAGGATGCATAATGCAAAAGCCAAGTAGGCTCACTCATAATAAAGTGTTTAAAGCACTCAAAATAGAGCCAAAAAGTCTCCACGGCTTTTGTCTAAATACAGTCCGGTAAAATGACTCGCAATCAGTGGTTAATAGACACATTTGCAGTAAAGTCATTTGACGGGATGTTGATTCTGACCATAACATGACGTTTGTATAGCCACGAGTAGGAAGTAAGAATGACAACGGCATTTGTGTTGGGTGGTGGCGGACTGCTCGGGGCGCATCAGGTCGGTATGCTGCAAGCTCTTATCGAATCGGGAATAACACCAGACTTGATCGTTGGCACCTCTATCGGCGCCGTGAATGGCGCGATGATTGCTGCTGATCCGTCACTGGCCACTATCCAGCGAATGGCTGACCTGTGGACATTGATCGGACAAAAAGGCGTACTCGACTCATCGATTTTTGAGAAAATCAAGACCTTCTCGAAATCTGGCACGCACCTGCAAAGTAACGAATCGCTACGCCAGTTATTTACCAATGCCTTTACGGTCGAACGCTTTGAAGACTTAATGGTGCCGTTCCAGTGTGTTGCTGCCAGCATTGAGGCTGCAAGTATTCATTACTTCGAAAATGGATCACTGGTTGATGCCGTGCTTGCGTCATCGGCAATGCCAGGATTGCTGCCACCGGTAGAGATCGACGGCCAGCACTACCTCGACGGAGGTTTAGTCGCACCCATTCCACTCGACCGAGCGATCGAGCTTGGGGCGACAACAATCTACGTGCTGCAGGTCGGCTGGATCGAAGCGCCGCTGGCAATACCAACGAACCCGTGGGATGTGGCAATGGTCGCGTACGAAATCGCGCGCCGACACCGTTTCGTCGAGGCGATGGCGTGTGTACCCGCTGAAGTTAAGGTTCATGTGTTGCCGACTGGTGAGCCAAAAGCCTTCAATAACTTTAAGAATCGCGTATCGAATTCTCAGGTCGTTGCCGAACGGATCGAGCAGTCGTACAAAGCGACATGCGCGTATCTCGATGGTATCGAAACGTTGTTATCAGCAGATTCGCGCCCCATTGAGCAAAAAGAACAGCAGCTTCTTGCATAGAAAAGCATAGATCGTTAGATCGCAGATCAGCGCACCAGTAATGATCACTCAAAGCGAACTAGACCAATATAAAACTCTTTATATTAGTCTTCCAATTATCGATGCTCGATTTCAGGAATGTTACAAGCCGAAGGGGTATGTATCAGGCATCCCCTCAAGCTCTTGGCTGTCGAGTGTGGTGATTGCTTGGCTGCGCTCGACCCAGATGTACTCGTCAAATTGACGCGGGAGCTCTGCTTCAAAATAGTGGCTGGCACGCTCTGTATCCGGACGGTAAATAACCCCAATGGCCCGCTGCAAACGCTGCTTCGACAAACCATGGCGCACCTGCGAGTCACCGCCCTGCCCCAATGGCAGCAGAAAACCCGCCAGCCCAGTTTTATGGCAGAGTTGCTCGTAGCTTTGCGCAAGCACAGGACGCAGAGTTTTGATCTCCATTGGCGCATCCCAGTCCGACGCAGCCGCAACCGTACCGCTGTTGGTGCCAAAGCCGATGATATAAACCTCATCACCGAATCGCTCACGACACAGCTGACCAATATTGAGTTCGCCATAACGCGCTCTTTCTGTTGCCCGCGCATCGCCGATATGCGAGTTATGCGCCCAGACCACACCGCGACTGCCTTCACCATGATGGGCCAGCAGCGCTTCGAGGGTATCGAACATATAGGTGTCACGTATGTTCCATAAGCTACATGAGTCGTCATACATCGAGCGGTAGTAGGCCTCAGCTCATCGCCGTGCTCAGCGTACTCACTCTGTCGCGCTTCTAGGTATTGAAGTACGTCAAGCACTGCTGGCTCACAGCCGACCAAACCAAGACTCCCACTCTCTAGGCCATAGTTGGCCAGATCAGGCTTAAAAGGAGTCAGACAATCATAACGCTCACGGGCAAAGGCCGCCGCTTTCGGATCAACCTCATCAAGATATTCAACAACGGCATCGATAGATTGGAAAAGGCTGTAGAGATCAAGCCCGTACATGGCCACACGCGCACTTGGATCACAATCGGCATTATGCTCACGCAGCCAATCAACAAATCCGTGTACATCCTTATTGCGCCACATCCAGGTTGGAAAACGGGCAAAGGCAGTCCACTCGGATTGCGAGTATTCAGCATGTCGCACGTAGTGATCAATACGAGCAACATCCGGCCAGTCGCCCTCGATCGCTATAAAATCGAAACCTTTCTCTTCAATCAGCGCACGAGTGATGCGCTGTCGAGCACGATAAAACTCGGAAGTGCCATGCGATGCTTCACCAAGCAGCACAATCCGACTGTCACCAATACGCTCAAGCAGCGCCTCAAGTGGCAAATGATCAACAGAATCGAATGGTTCAGCGACTTCGGCGATCCGCTCGACTAGACGTCGATCATCTGTGGACAAGGTGCTGCGGCTAAGATCGCTGCTAAATTGCGAATCTGCTTCATCCCAACCGGCCTTGCCGATCAGCGGAACAAAGCGCACGGCTGCAAGCTCCTCAGTTTCAAATTCGTCTGCGCCAACGCGGGTAATGCGTAGCAGTTGCTGCCCTTCGTCATTATTGGCACCGACCGGCAGTACCAAGCGTCCACCGATAGCCAATTGTTGCTTCAACGCCTCTGGCACAATCGGCGCGCCTGCTGCTACGGCGATTGCATCAAACGGCGCAGCCTCCGGCCAGCCAAGCGAGCCATCACCAATACGCACCTCGACATTGGTGAATCCCTCAGCTAGCAAGACCTTTTGCGCATTCTCAGCCAGTTCGTTGATGCGCTCAATCGAATACACCTTCTCGGCAATACAGGCGATTACCGCGGCGGCGTAACCTGATCCGGTTCCCACATCTGATGCGCTCAATCGAATACACCTTCTCGGCAATACAGGCGATTACCGCGGCGGCGTAACCTGATCCGGTTCCCACATCTAGAACTCGCTCACCGCCTTGCAAATCGAGCGCCTCGACCATCATCGCCACGATATAAGGCTGCGAGATCGTTTGCCCAGCAGCGATCGGCAAAGCTCTATCGTCGTAAGCTAAGTCGCGCAACTCATCCAGCACAAAGGTCTCTCGCGGCACTCTTAGCATTGCATCGAGTACGGCAGGCGAACGTACGCCACGATTAAATATTTGGTAATCAACCATCGCCTTGCGACGGATGACTTGATCTTGATCGGACATATCACACCTCATCACATCTCATATCGCCTGTCATATCCGCACAGATAAAATCTTCACGGAAATACAGTTAGACGCGGCTG
>CAJDWG010000092.1_pt1 | contig 13545 bp, 13 predicted proteins | sample 7391571 | NCBI WGS metagenome assembly CAJDWG01 (sample SAMEA7055722, study PRJEB34461) | soil metagenome | biome: terrestrial ecosystem; feature: Peninsula; material: soil | place: Antarctica | collected 2016
CGCATGTCCCTCGCCGAGCAACAAACACGACTGCAAGCTTTCCTCGATGCTGACGAACTGCATGACGAGGCTCTTGATTATATCGCCACTCATGGCTATTTAACTGCGCTATCTATTTGCCCAGAAGTTGTGCCATCTGGCGAGTGGATTGAAGCTTTATTTGCTGAGCCACCGCATTATCGCGATGCAGCAGAAGAAGCTGATATTACTGCCGGCTTATTACAGCTTAAAGCGCGAATCGAGCGCGAATTAGCCAGTGATGATGATATGTCGTTGCCATGTGATTTGGATCTAGGCGAAGAGCCGGATGATTCTGATCTGCGTGGTTGGTGTGTTGGCTTTATGGAAGGTATTTTTCTGCGCGAAGAAGTTTGGTTTGAAGATGCAGAAGATGAAGTTAGTGAGTTGTTGTTACCAATTATGGTGGCATCGGGTTTATTTGACGAACAGCCTGATTTTTCCGAAATCGCTCAAGATTATGACTTAGTCGATAGCATGGTTGAGCAGATTCCTGAAGTGCTGACTGCGTTATTCTTATTATGCCAAGCGCCTGAAGAAAAACCAGTGCTGCTTAAGCCGCGCCACTAATAGGGGCTAATGCATAAGCTACGGCAGCAGCAAGTGCGCAGTCGTACACTGCGTTATGTATTGTTTGCTTGCGGCTGTATCAGTGTTGTTTTGGGAGTGATTGGTATCTTCTTGCCAGTCCTCCCGACCACACCTTTCTTATTGCTAGCTGCTGCGTGTTTTGCACGCAGTTCCAAGCGCTTTTACCTATGGTTAGTTCTGCATCCTAAATTAGGCCCTTGGGTCCGTGATTATTTAGAAGGTGAGGGGCTGCCGTTAAAAGGCAAAATCTGGGCTATCACTTTAATGTGGACCAGTATCAGTATCTCCATATGGATTGTGCCCTTACCATGGGTACGCCTGTTTATGCTGGTCAGTGCGGTCAGCGTGACAATCTATATTCTTAAGCAGAAAACCCGCAGTTTATAAGTGTGTAGCAAGTGCTTTCTCTATCGCCTTTTAAGGTATCGCAATACCGCACGCATTAAGCATATCGCATAGACGAATCAGCGGTAAGCCGACTAAACTGGTGGCATCAGTGCCCTCTGTCGCTTGAAATAAACTCACGCCTAAACCTTCCGATTTAAAACTACCAGCACAATCAAAAGGCTGCTCTTTGTCGATATAGCGCAAGATTTGTGCGTCGCTTAAAGTACGAAAATGCACAGTAAAAGGTACACAATCAACTTGCTCACTCTGCGGGTGGACGGTCTTGCGGGTATCGATAACAGCTAGTGCTGTTAAAAAAATTAGGCTGCGGCCACTGGCGTTGCGTAGTTGATTGAATGCGCCTTTAGCATGCAAAGGTTTGCCAATAACCTGCTGATCGAGCACGGCGACTTGATCTGAGCCGATAATGATATGTTCAGAATAGCTCTCTGCTAAGGCGCGAGCTTTATTTAGGGCTAGGCGCTCAACCAGTGCGCGAGGTGTCTCGTTGGGTAGTGGTGACTCATCAATGTCAGGGCTATGGCAGATAAAAGGTAGCTGTAAGCGTGTAAGTAGTTCGCGTCGATAGATTGAGCTAGAAGCCAGTAAGAGAGCTGGAGCGGTTGCTGACATGTCATATTCCTTAAGACGAAGGTAATTTACGCTAACTGTACCTAGTACGCTGCCGCGCGGCGCAGGATCGGTTATACTCTGCCGATTATTGTAACAACCGCCTTGCAACAGTTTGTCATTTTTAAGCGTTAAATATCACTGGCGCGCTGTTGCTGCACTTATGTTGAGGGCTTTGCATGTTCGACAATTTATCCGATCGCCTTGCGCAGACGCTACGCCATGTCACCGGTAAAGCGCGCCTGAGCGAAGACAATATCAAAGACACCTTACGTGAAGTACGCATGGCGTTACTTGAGGCTGATGTAGCCTTACCGGTGGTCAAGGATTTTGTTAATGCTGTGCGTGATCGCGCTGTAGGTGCAGAAGTATCGCGCAGCTTATCGCCAGGCCAAGCTTTTATTAAAATCGTCCAAGCTGAACTAGAAAGCTTAATGGGCGAGGCGAACGAAGACTTAGCGTTAAATGCTACGCCACCTGCCGTCGTTTTAATGGCAGGACTACAGGGTGTGGGTAAAACCACCACTGTTGGTAAACTAGCGCGCTTCTTAAAAGAGCGTAAAAAGAAAAGCGTTATGGTGGTGTCTGCTGATGTGTATCGCCCAGCAGCGATTAAACAGCTAGAAACCTTGGCCAATGAAGTCGGCGTGACGTTTTTCCCATCCGATATCAGTCAAAAGCCACAAGATATCGCCCTAGCAGCGATTAAAGAAGCCAAGCTTAAGTTTATTGATGTGGTGTTGGTGGATACCGCGGGTCGTTTAGCTATTGATAGCGAAATGATGGCGGAAATCGCTGAGCTGCATGCAGCGATCAATCCGATTGAGACGCTGTTTGTGGTTGACGCCATGACCGGTCAGGATGCTGCCAATACAGCCAAAGCCTTTAATGATGCCTTGCCGTTAACCGGTGTGGTGCTGACTAAGGTGGATGGCGATGCGCGTGGTGGTGCGGCACTGTCCGTGCGTGCAATTACTGGTAAGCCGATTAAGTTCTTAGGTATGGGTGAGAAATCCGATGCCTTGGAACCTTTCCATCCCGATCGTATTGCTTCACGTATTTTAGGTATGGGTGATGTTCTCAGCTTAATTGAGCAAGCAGAACAAACCATTGATAAAGAAAAAGCTGAAAAACTTACTAAGAAACTGAAAAAGGGTAAGGGCTTTGATCTGGAAGATTTCCGTGATCAGCTGCAGCAAATGAATAAGATGGGCGGCATGGGCGGCATGCTAGAAAAAATGCCGAATATGGGCGGTATGAACTTGTCACAAATGACAGGTGCTCAAGGCGCAGCTGAAAAGCAGTTTAAACAGATGGAGTCGATTATTAATTCTATGACTCCAGCTGAGCGTCGTGAGCCTGAAATTATCAGTGGTTCACGTCGTCGTCGTATTGCAATGGGTTCTGGCACCCAGGTGCAGGACGTTGGTCGTCTCATTAAGCAACATAAGCAAATGCAAAAAATGATGAAGAAATTCAGCACCAAGGGCGGTATGAGTAAGATTATGCGCGGTCTGGGTGGAATGATGCCTGGGGCAGGCGGGATGCCCAAGCTGTAAAGAAGCAACGGAGTGTGAAATAGCCCTATGCAAAGGGGTAGATAAACCTTAGAATATGCGGCCTTTCGGGCCATGCATGTCTTTGGTTCGTTTTGTTGGTAAAAATACTTAAAGGAAAGAACTTTAATGGTAACTATTCGTTTAGCTCGTGGTGGCTCTAAAAAGCGCCCTTTCTACCATCTGACATTGGTTTCTTCAACCCAGTTGCAACTGGTGGTGAAGTACGTTTGTCTGTAAACCAAGAGCGCGCTACTTACTGGTTAAGCAAAGGTGCACAGCCTTCAGAGCGCGTTGCACAATTGTTGAAAGCTGCTACTGCCGCTGAAGCAACTGCTTAATTGGCTATGAGTAAAGCGTCTCCTGTAACAGATGATTTAGTCGTTCTCGGCAAAATTGGTGCTGTGCATGGTGTACGTGGTGAAGTAAAAGTGCATGCTTTTACTGAATCAGTTGACAGTTTGCTCGATTATCCTGTCTGGCTATTACGCCGTGATAACGATATTAAGCAAATTAAGTTGACCAGCTGTCGTCCGCAGGGCAAAGCACTTGTGGCAAAAATCGAAGGCATTGATGATCGTGAAATTGCGCGAACATTTACTGGCTATGAGATTTGTGTGCCACGCAGTGAATTACCTGCATTAGAAGATGACGAGTTTTACTGGCATCAACTTGAAGGTTTAAAGGTGATCAATCAAGACCAGCAGTTGTTTGGGATTGTTGACCATTTATTAGAGACTGGCGCAAATGATGTCATCGTTGTTAAGCCTTGTGCTGGCAGCATTGATGATCAAGAGCGGTTGTTGCCGTATACGCAACACTGTGTGCAGTCGGTAGATTTGACAGCAGGCGAGATGCATGTCGAATGGGATGCTGATTTCTAATGAGTAAATGCTTTGCGCGTTGAAGTTATTAGTCTCTTTCCAGAGATGTTTGCTGCGATTACCGAGTATGGCATTACCAGTCGTGCAGTAACGCAAGGGTTGCTTGAGCTTAATTGCTGGAACCCCCGCAGCTTTACTGAAGATCGACATCAAACAGTGGATGACCGTCCTTTCGGTGGTGGTCCAGGCATGGTGATGAAGATCAAGCCTCTTGAGGATGCATTAGCTGCGGCTAAGCAAGCCATTGGAGGGCCGGCAAAGGTTATTTACCTATCGCCGCAAGGCCGTCAGCTTAAACAAGCCGCGGTCAGCGAGTTAGCTAAGCAGAATAATTTAATTCTGATTGCAGGTCGCTATGAAGGCATTGACGAGCGTTTTATTGAAACCTATGTCGATGAAGAGTGGTCAATTGGTGATTATGTGTTGTCTGGTGGCGAGCTGCCAGCCATGGTGCTGATTGATGCTGTAACGCGGTTGCTGCCTGGGGCATTAAACCATGCAGACTCCGCACAAGAAGACTCGTTTAGTGATGGTCTTCTCGACTGCCCGCATTACACGCGACCGGTTAGGTATGCAGGCAAAGACGTTCCTGAGGTGCTACTTAGTGGCAACCATGAACATATCCGGCGCTGGCGATTGCAACAAGCCTTAGGGCGTACTGCAGAGCGTCGCGCTGATCTTCTGGATAGCCGCTCGCTTTCTGGAGAAGAGAAAAACCTGTTGGACGAGTACTTTCGTCGGCAGAACGATAGTTAATTAACGTATCGATGGTAAATCATAAGGATTTGCCTTCAGGAGCACAGAATGACGAACAAAATTATTCTTCAGCTTGAAGCTGAACAAATGACTAAAGAGATTCCAGTATTTTCCGCCGGTGATACTGTAATTATTCAAGTTAAAGTACGTGAAGGTGATCGCCAGCGTTTACAGGCCTTTGAAGGTGTTGTAATTGCTAAGCGTAACCGTGGTATCAACAGTGCATTTACTGTTCGTAAAATTTCTAGCGGCGTAGGCGTTGAGCGTACGTTCCAAACTTACAGCCCACTGGTTGACAGCATTACTGTTAAGCGTCGTGGTGATGTTAACTGTACTACTTACGTGCTCTGTCTGGTAAAGCCGCGCGTATTAAAGAAAAACTGTCACGTTAATTCGTCCAGTGTTTCAACACAAAGCAGCCTACGGGCTGCTTTGTTGTTTCTGTAATACATTATTTGGTCTGTCATACAAGCAGCTATCCCGAAGTACTCGTTGAGTATTTGTAGTATTTGAACTAACGCAGCACGGTACATTTATAGGCAGAGCATAACTGCACGCGTATATTCTGTTTGATGCTTATCATTGCTTACTGGTTAACCCTTTATACTGCTTGCAATATGGACTTGTAGAAATAAGGTGTGGTTTAGATGAATACTGATGCACAGCCTGATTTATCCGCGTTAACGCGATTCCTAGATGCGGCATGGTTGCAACGTGGATTAGCGGATAACACACGTATGGCTTATCGCAGTGATCTTACGCAGTTTGCCCAGTGGTTGCTGCTGCGTGGGCAGACGCTAGAGCAGGTGCGGCGCGATACTTTGCTGGAGTATTTAAGTTGGCGCTTGGAGACGGGTTATAAGGCGCGTTCTAGTGCGCGTTTTTTGTCAGGTGCGCGCGGTTTTTACCAGTATTTACTTGAGGAGAGTTTAATTATTGAGAACCCCACCCTGCAAGTTGAGCTACCGCAGATTGGGCGCTCGTTACCGGATACCTTGTCCGAAGCTGATGTTGAAGCACTGCTTGCTGCGCCAGATGTCGAAGAAGTATTGGGGCTGCGTGACCGCTGTATGCTTGAAGTGTTATATGCCTGTGGTTTGCGCGTAACAGAATTGATCAGCTTGACCTTAGATCAGCTCAATATGCGCCAAGGTGTTGTGCGTGTGATGGGTAAAGGCTCTAAAGAGCGCTTAGTACCGTTGGGTGAAACAGCTTTAGATTGGCTGGTGCTGTATATAAAAGAAGGGCGCGGCGAGCTACTAAATGCGGCAGCAACGGATGTACTGTTTCCCAGTCAACGTGGCCAGCAGATGACGCGACAAACGTTTTGGCATCGTATTAAAATCCATGCTAAAGCCGCTAACATCACTAAACCCTTATCTCCACATACCTTGCGCCATGCCTTTGCTACGCACTTGCTAAATCATGGTGCCGATTTGCGCGTGGTGCAAATGTTGCTGGGTCATAGTGATTTATCCACAACACAAATTTATACTCATGTAGCGCGTGCACGCTTGCAAGCAATTCACAGTGAGCATCATCCGCGCGGATAGATTTTTGTAGAACCGTCTTAGTAAAAGCAATAAAAAACACCTCAAATAGAGGCCTTTTTTAATCTTAAACAAACAGAACAACAACTCATTCTGCTGATAACAATGCTGCTCTATATATTACTTAGCAGCTGCATCAGCGATCTTTTTCAGCTCTTCATCACGCAGTGCGCGGCGTAATATTTTACCGACGTTGGTGGTCGGTAGTTCATCGCGAAACTCGATTTGGTGAGCCACTTTATAACGAGTCAAATTGCTACGCATATGCGCGATGACTTGCTCTTTAGTTAAACTTTCACCAGGGCGTACCGTAATAAATACCTTAACTGCTTCACCTGCTTTTTCATCAGGCACACCAATGGCTGCTGACTGTAAAACGCTTGGCAGGGTGGCTAATACATCTTCTATTTCATTTGGATAGACGTTAAAGCCTGACACCAAAATCATATCTTTTTTGCGGTCAACAATACGGATATAGCCGTCTTCTTGAATCACCGCAATGTCTCCGCTACGTAGCCAGCCATCATCGTCGAGCATTGCTTTAGTGGCCTCTTCAGCCAACCAGTAGCCTTTCATAACTTGTGGGCCCTTGATGCACAGTTCACCTGCTTCGCCGAGTGGCAGTTCATTGCCATCTTCATCAATAACTTTGCACAGAGTTGAGGCAACAGGAATACCAATGGTGCCCAATTGGATATTTTGAATTGGATTGACCGTTGCCACTGGACTGGTTTCTGTTAAACCGAAACCTTCACAAATTTGCGAGCCGGTCACTTGTGTCCAGCGCTCAGCCGTAGCAATTTGTAATGCCATGCCGCCTGAAACAGTTAATTTTAGATTAGAAAAATCCAATTTGCGGAATTCTTCGTTATTACACAGTGCTACGAATAACGTATTGAGCCCAACAAAAGCAGTAAATTTATTCTTTTTCAGATCTTTAAGCATGCTTGGCAAATCATGGGGGTTGGTGATCAGCAAGTTATTGTTACCGGTCATCATCATTGCCATGCAATGAAAGGTAAACGCATAAATATGATAAAGCGGTAAGGGTGCAACAATGGTCTCGCTCCCTTCTGATAGGTTTGAAGCCATCATTGCTTTGGTTTGGAGCATATTAGCAACGAGATTGCGATGCGTTAGCATGGCTCCTTTAGGTACACCTGTAGTGCCACCTGTGTATTGCAGAACAGCTAGACCATCTGAGTCAGGGTTTACATTACGCGCTGCTTTTTTACTACCCAGTGCCAGTATGTCATTAAGCTTAAAAGCATTAGGGATATGAAAGGCCGGGACCATTTTCTTAACGTATTTAACAACACTATTTATGATAAAACGTTTAAGCGGCGGTAGAAAATCTGCAACTTCAGTGATTATAACGGTTTTAATATCGGTTTTTGGTACGACCGCTTCAGCCAAGTGGCCCATATTTGCCAAGCAAACTAAAGCTTTGGCACCAGAGTTGTTAAACTGATATTCCATCTCTCGTGTGGTGTACAGCGGGTTAGTATTTACTAGCACTAAGCCTGCACGAATTGCACCAAATACTACGACTGGATATTGCAACACATTAGGTAGCTGTACCGCGATGCGGTCGCCTGGCTTTAGGTCAGTGTAGTTCTGCAACCATGCAGCGAAGTCCCCAGAGAGCCTGTAAAGATCGCCATAGGTGAGCGTTTTGCCCAGATTGGTGAATGCAGGTTTGTCAGCAAAACGCTGGCAGGACTCTTTCAATACCGCTTGAATAGTCCTTCCAGAAGTTTTCATTCATGCAAGTCAACTCCTAAGCAGCAGCTTGTTTTTGCCTTATGAAAGTGTTTAAAAAAACAAACTATAAATAGACAGCTTTTAAGTGCAATGGTGATTAAGTCCATCTTGTACTCAGTGAAACTGAAGAATACCTATCTGTTACACGATTCTATGCTTAAAGTTCACTGAATGGCGTGTTCTTGTCAACCATCTCGATAAAGGCTTGTTTTAAATGATTAATTTTTGCTGTGCTTTTTATTTAATAGCAAACGATTGCAGATTAGCAGCTTTATAAATACGCAGTCAGCACAAAGCTAGATTTTTCGGTCACTTTAGTGACTAATGCTTTATTTTAGTTCTATTTTTTGGCTTGAGTTGCAGCATTTTGCCCTAAGTGCAAGGTTTAGCACTACAATGGATTACCGCTAGTACGCAGGAGCAAGCTGTCATGCGCCATGAAGCATTCTGGTTAACTAGCAATGATGCAACAGAGCTGTATGTCAATCACTGGTCCAGTGAGGAGCAGCCTGTAGCCATTGTAATGATTGCTCATGGTATGGCTGAGCACAGTCAGCGCTATGCGCGCTTTGCTTATGCATTGGCCGAGCAGGGAGTTTCTGTATTTGCCCTTGATCAGCGTGGTCATGGCCTAACTGCTAAGTCAGGCACTCTTGGATACTTTGCTGATGAGCAAGGTTGGAATGTGGTGGTTAATGATCTGAGCTGTCTCAATCACTATATTCGCGTGCGCTACCCGCATACCCCAATTTTCTTATTGGGACACAGTCTAGGTAGCTACATTGCTTTAGCCTATTTAATGCAACACAGCTGCAGCATGCAAGGCGCTATTCTGTCAGGCTCAAATTACTTTAAAACACCTTTACGTTATTGCACAGCGATGGCTATAGCGCGTTTTGAACGTTGGCGTTTAGGTGCCAAAGGCCGTAGTGCTCTGCTGGATAAAGTGGTTTTTTACCCTTACCAGCGTGCAGTTAAAAAACGTCGTACTAACTGGGATTGGCTGACGCGTGATAGTGAGCAAGTCGATGCCTATATCAAAGATCCCTTATGCGGTTTTACCTGTACTACACAGTTATGGCTGGATTTTCTCGGTGGTTTGCAGCAAGTTACTCCGGTAAAAAACATGGTGCAAATTGATAACGATCTGCCGCTGTTAATTATTGGTGGTGATGCGGACCCTATTAATCGTGGCCATCGTCTGATTGATCTCGCGAACGCATTGCGTGAGTCTGGTAATCGAGCGGTAGATATCCGACTATATCCGCAGGCACGCCATGAAGTACTGCAAGAAACTAATCATGCAGAAGTAACAGCTGATATTATTCAATGGATAAGTACAGCGTTAGCCAGTCAGCGTGAAATAATATTAACGACAACACCTACAGATTGATTTGGAGAGATGTATGACACAGAGTACTAGTACGCCGTACGATAGTTTAGAAGTGGGTCAAAAAGCTACATTTAGTAAGCTAGTTACTGATCATGACATTATGATGTTTGCTAGCATGTCGGGTGACCGTAACCCAGTACACCTCGATGCTGAGTACGCAGCGGGTACCATGTTCAAAGAGCGTATTGCCCACGGTATGTTTAGTGGTGCGCTGATCAGTGCAGCTGTTGCTTGTGAACTGCCAGGACCGGGTACGATTTATCTGGGTCAACAAATGGAATTTAAATTGCCAGTTAAACTCAATGATGAGTTGACTGTGCAGCTTGAAATCCTTGAAAAACTACCAAAATTCCGTGTACGTATAGCCACTCGTGTGGTTAATCAGCGCGATGAAGTTGTGGTTGATGGTGAAGCTTTAATTATTGCCCCGCGTAAAGAGCAAACCGTTGAACTAGCTAAATTGCCAAAGTTCGTTACGCAATAAGTATCCAAACCCCTTTTCGCAAATCACAGCCTTCATTTTTAGTTGTGCTGATTCTAAGTTAGCACAAAAGGCTTTATGCAAGAGGGGGGTAATACTCTGTTTCTGCGCTACCTAACAATCTGTATAGCTCAAACCATTGGCACTGATACGCATACCTATGCCTGCAGGGAATAGATGCGCTACTCGCACAGTTAGTTGTGTTGCGTGACCATCCATTAGCGCCTAGTCTTGAGTCAACATTTTATCACAGCATTTAATATACATCTCCAAGGAGTATGCATGACCTCTCGACGCACCCGCAAAGACGACGGTAGTCAATGGACAGTAGCGGACAGCCGCAGCGTATATGGCATACGACATTGGGGCAGTGGCTATTTTTCTATCAATGACGCTGGCCGCACCATTGTTACGCCAAAGCGCGAAAACAGCATGGGCATCGACCTTGGCAAAGAAATTGAAAAACTGCGCAGTAGCGGCTTACAACTGCCTTTATTAGTGCGTTTCCCAGATATTTTGCAAGATCGTTTACGTCGCCTGAGCGCAGCGTTTGCTAGCGGTATTGAAAAGTACCAATACGAAAACAGCTATACACCGGTTTACCCCATTAAGGTCAACCAACAAGAAGCAGTTATCGAAAGCATTATCGCGACCAAAGACGTCAATGTTGGTCTTGAGGCCGGCTCCAAGCCTGAGTTGCTGGCGGTACTGGCTCTGGCGCCCAAAGGTGGCACCATTATTTGTAATGGCTACAAAGATCGTGAGTTTATCCGCCTCGCCCTGATTGGTCAGCGTCTGGGTCACAATGTGTTTATAGTGATTGAAAAAGAGTCCGAAGTTAAGCTGGTGATCGAAGAGGCCAAAGAGCTGAATGTTATCCCTCAGGTTGGCTTACGTGTACGCTTATCGTCATTGGCGTCCAGCAAATGGGCGGATACCGGCGGTGAACGCTCTAAGTTTGGTCTTTCCGCCGCACAGCTATTACGCGTGGTGGCACAGTTTCAAGAGGCGAATATTGAACAAGGTATTCGCTTGCTGCACTTTCATATGGGTTCGCAAATTTCCAATATTGCCGACTATCGTAAAGGCTTGCGTGAAGCCATTCGTTACTATGCTGAGCTGCGTGCCTTAGGTTTACCGGTTGATCATATTGATGTCGGCGGTGGCTTAGGTGTGGATTACGATGGCACCCACTCACGCAATGCCAGCTCGATTAACTACGATATGGAAGACTACGCCGCGACCATCGTCAGCATGTTGCGCGAGTTTTGTGATCGTCTGGAGTTGCCGCATCCGCATATTTTGTCAGAAAGTGGCCGTGCGCTAACAGCGCATCACGCTTTATTAGTGGTGCAAGTCACCGATGTGGAGAAACACAACGATACTTTGCCAGAGTTTGAGCACGATGCTGAGCACCCTGAAGCGCTGCAAGAACTGATCAGCTTACTCGATGAAAATGATCCGGAAACTGTTGCTGAAAGCTATTGGCGCGCCACCCACTTTATGAGTGAAATCAGCTCACAATACAGTGCTGGCAAACTTAACTTGGCAGAAAAAGCGCTGGGTGAGCAATGCTATTTTGCCCTATGCCGTCGCTTGCATGAGCAGCTTAAAGCCCGTCAGCGCTCGCATCGTGTGGTGCTCGATGAGCTAAACGATAAGCTTGCCGATAAATATATTTGTAACTTCTCTGTTTTCCAAAGCTTGCCAGATACTTGGGCGATTGGGCAAATTCTGCCCATTATGCCGTTACAACGACTGGATGAAGAGCCGCTGCGCCGTGCTGTATTGCAAGATTTAACCTGCGATTCCGACGGTAAAATTAAGCAGTATGTCGATGAGCAAAGTATTGAAAATAGCATGCCGGTGCATGAGCTACGCGAGGATGAAGACTACCTGCTGAGTATCTTCTTAGTGGGTGCTTATCAAGAAATTCTCGGTGATATGCATAACTTATTCGGCGATACCGACTCGGTGAATCTGTATCAGCGTGACGATGGCAGCGTCTATCATGACGGTATTGAAACCCATGACACCATCGAAGATATGCTGCGCTATGTGCACTTATCGCCTGAAGAGTTGATGACGCATTATCGTGATAAAGTTTCCAGCGCGACAATTACTCCGCGTGAGCGTACGCAATTCTTGGATGCATTGCGCTTAGGCTTAACACGCTCATCCTACCTAACCCCGTAAGCTTATAGCTGGGTCAATAGAAACCGCTGGCAGATGAATTTAAGTCTGCCAGCGGTTTATTATTTCTGGCTTAACAACTCGTGCATTCTTAGCCGCACAGCATTGAGTCCATTGCTGCGTGACGGTGATAACTGGCGACTTAAACCCAGTTGGCTAAACCAGTCAACAATATCTACCGCTGTGATTTGTTCAGCAGCTAAACCGTCAATCCGCGCTAATAACACGGCTAATAATCCACGCAATAAACGCGCTTCGCTGGCCACTTGAAAACGCAGCGGCTCAGCTTGCTGATCTAGTACGAGCCATACTCGAGTCTCACAACCATGCACAAGGTTATCCGGCACACGCATTGCTTCGGGTAGTTCTTCCAGTTGCGCGCCCCATTGCAATAGTAAACGTGCACGTTGTTCCCATTGTCCACAGCCTTGAAACTCGGCTAAAGCCTGTTGCGCTGCTGCACTTAAATCACTCACTGCAAAATCTCCAAGGCCTGATCTAAAGCGCTAAAGAAACGCTGGATATCATCACCATCGTTATACATCGCCAACGACACACGCAATGCACCGGCTAAGCCTAGGCTCTGTAATAGCGGCATCGCACAGTGATGGCCGGCACGTACCGCCACACCTTGCTCACCGATTAATAAGGCTAAGTCAGAGTGATGCACATTCGGCGCATTAAAACTAACCAGAGCACAGTTGGGTGTGCCAATAATCTGCATACCTCGCGCCTGCAAACCTTGCAGCACTGCCTGATGTAACGTCGCTTCATGTTGCGCAATGGCTTGGCTATCCAGACTTTGCAGCCACGCTAAGGTTGCGGCAAAGGCGATGATATTAGCGATGCTAGGTGTGCCCGGCTCAAAACCTAAAGGCGCAGGTAAAAACTCCGCCTGCTGATAATCACATTGGCGCACCATCTCGCCACCAAACTGCCAATGGCGTAAAGCGGTTACCGCACGCTCGCGGGCAAATAAAATACCGACACCATCTGGCCCATACAGCTTATGTGCTGAACAAACAAAAAAGTCACAATCCAGCTGTTGCAGATTAGGGCGTTGATGCACTGCGGCTTGTGCGCCGTCAATCACCGTCCATACATCCATGGCTCGCGCCGCACTCAGTAATCGCTGCAAAGACTGCTGACGACCGACCACATTGGAGAGCGTACTAACCGCCAAAATACGACTGCGTGATGTCAGTTGCGTAAGCGCATAGTCGATATCCAAATGACCATCGTTATCCATTGGCAACACTTTTAAAGTCAGACCGTGAGCTAAAGCCAGCTGCTGCCAAGGTAAAAGATTGGCGTGATGCTCATAGGCGCTAATCAGAATCTC
>CAJDWG010000010.1_pt1 | contig 13433 bp, 14 predicted proteins | sample 7391571 | NCBI WGS metagenome assembly CAJDWG01 (sample SAMEA7055722, study PRJEB34461) | soil metagenome | biome: terrestrial ecosystem; feature: Peninsula; material: soil | place: Antarctica | collected 2016
TTAAGGCATTTACACCGAGGTCAGCTGCTTGATCAACTGCGCGTTGCCAACGATTCTAGCCTTCTGGCTGCGCATAGGTATTAACAGCAATATAGACATGCTTGTTGTGTTGCTGAGCGAAACTGATGTCGCTTTCCAGTTGTTTATCATTGAAGTTTAAGCCGGAAAAATGACGGGCATTGGTATCATCACGAAAGCCGACATACACAGCATCGGCACCTTGGCGAACAGCAGCTTTAAGGGCGGCAGGCTGCCTGCAGGGCAAATCAGTTGCATGTGATCTCCTACTTTTAGGTATAGATGCATCCAGGCGGTCGATCCATTTTGAACCCATGCAATCCAAGCAGGTTAGCTGTTAGCGACCTTGACTGAGGTCAAGTACAACAAGGAAGCTGTTTTATCTGTGTGTTCTATAATGTTGAAAAGTAAGGGTGTAAACGTGCTTAGGGCCTGCCAAACAGGTCTGCTCAGCAAATAATTATAATTATACAGATGTCAGAAATGACAACGCCCCACTGCAGTAGCGGGGCGTTGTTGTTAGCTTTGCATTATCGGTATAACTAAATAACGCTTAGCGTAAAATCTCGCGCTCAGTATCCAATGAGTACGGCAGTTCGAGCGGTTCAAGTATGTTTTTTTCATTGCCATCTAAGTAAATGCGGCCATCATTGACAGCATCGCTTAGTGCTGTTGCCAGCAGTTCAATGCCATATTCACTTTGCGCGGCACTGACCACTTCACCTACAGCGCTTGAATGCACTGGTGACATAAGCTGAGTACCTGCAGCTGGAATATCCTTTGTGGCCAACTGGAAATGGTACATATGACGTTTCAGCTTGCCCAGATACTGCATGCGCGCAACAATTTCTTGACCGGTGTAGCAACCTTTCTTAAAACTGACTGCATCCAAGGCCGGAAAATTCAACATTTGCGGAATAAACTGTTCTCGGATTGGCATGCTGACATGGCCAATGCCACTGCGTATTTGCTCCAGCAGCCAAGTATTAAGTGGAGCTTCAGACAATAAGTTTAGTAAGCGTTTGCGCAGGCAAGGGCCTTCGTCAGCCCTCATCCACAGCTCGGCTAGGTGTTCGGAAACACGAATCGCAATCATCTGGTTGTGATGCACAGTGCTATTGATCTCGCTGGGTAAATCAATACCTAATGTACTTAGAGCATCGTCTGCTTTATATAAACCAAAGCGGCTCCATAAAGCGCTATCATCACTCAGCTTGGATTTAGAAAATACTGCGAATTTTTGCAGTTCTGCCAGTTGTGCGACTAAAATATCGTGATCCATTGCCAATAAATAGCCGTCATTTTCTAAAAGCACACGAAAACTTGATAACATGCGCCCCTTCGGCGTACAGCGTGCACCTAAACTACTGCGCTCATCGCTAACGTAGCCAAGGTTGCACGTGATTTGTCCTTGTAGGAAAGATTTCGCGTCTGCACCACGTATGGCTAAAACGCCTTCGTGAGTTAACGGAGTAAAGCTTGCAGAACCTGTCATAACTGTCTCGCTGGTAAATAATGCTTGTGTCTATCATAGAGTGCTAAATGCATCTTGTCAGGCATGCGGCTTTGTTAAACCTGTCTTATACTGAATTTATTATTGTTTGGAGTGCGTCATGTCTATCGAAACCGAAGTGAAACGTCTCTATTGGCACAGTCGTAGAGGCATGTGGGAGTTGGATCAGTTGCTGGTGCCTTTTGTTGAAGAGCAATACTTAAAGCTCGATGAGGCAGACCGTGCGCGTTATCGCTCACTACTCGATTGCGAAGACCAAGATATTTTCGGTTGGTGTATGCGTCGCGCTGAGCCTGACAATGCTGATTTAAAACGCATTATTGAGTTGATTTTGGAACATGCTAAGCCGAAGTAAGCCTTCATTTAACTGTTTTTGGCAGCCTTCTTTTAGGTTGTCATTGGCAGTTGTGCTGATATCAAGCTTGGCTTGCTTGGCTGTACTGCTTGCAGCTGTGCCTTGGTTTTTGCAGTTGAGTGCACTGTTAGTGTTGGGTCTGCAGATAAGCCGACAGCTGTATCTGATGGCTAATCATCAACAACCTTTTCTAAGGAAGGGCCTGCGTCATAGTCAGCAAGGCTGGCAGTTATGGAGTGCTCAACAGGGTTGGCACTCCATACAATTACGCGCCGATAGTATCGCCATACCTGCGCTCGTTCTAGTGCGCTATAGATATGCTAATCAATGGTTTTATCGCAGTGTTTTGATCCCAGCTGATAGCGTGTCGCAGGACTCTCATCGTCGCCTGCGGGTGCGTTTAAAGTTTAGTCGGCAGCGTTGGCGGGCGATAAAATAGTATCCAACGCCTGTTTACTGAGTTCTGGGTAATCAAGAGTGTAATGTAAGCCACGGCTTTCTTTACGCTGCATGGCCGAGCGAATAATCAAATCTGCAACGACAACTAAGTTACGCAACTCAATTAAGTCGCGACTGACGCGATAATTGCTATAAAACTCATCAATCTCGTCCAGCAATAGACGTACACGGTGCTGCGCACGCAGCAGGCGTTTATTGGTACGCACAATACCTACGTAGTCCCACATAAAGCGTCTAAGCTCGTCCCAGTTGTGGGCAATAATTACATCTTCGTCGGAATCAGTAACTAAGCTGGCATCCCAGTGCGGAAGCTGCTGCGGTGCACTCACGTGAGCATCTTGCTGTGCAATATCGCTTGCAGCAGAACGTGCATAAACAAAACATTCAAGTAATGAGTTGCTGGCCATACGATTGGCACCATGCAGGCCAGTAAAGCTAGTTTCACCAATGGCATACAAGTTGGGAATATCGGTATGACCATGCTGATCCACTGCCACACCGCCACACGTATAGTGTGCGGCAGGTACCACCGGTATTGGCTCTTTAGTGATATCAATACCAAAGGTTAAGCAGCGCTCATACACCGTTGGAAAGTGTTCTTTAACAAAATCAGCTGATTTATGGCTGATATCTAAATACACACAATCAATACCTAAACGTTTCATTTCATGGTCAATGGCGCGCGCAACAATATCGCGCGGAGCCAGTTCTTCTCGACTATCAAAGCGCGCCATAAAACGTTCGCCATTGGGCAGTTTTAAATGTGCACCTTCACCGCGCAAAGCTTCTGTGATTAAAAAGTTTTTTGCTTGTGGATGGTATAAGCAGGTGGGGTGAAATTGATTAAACTCTAAGTTACCGACGCTACAACCTGCACGCCAAGCCATGGCAATGCCATCACCGCAGGCGCTGTCTGGGTTACTGGTATATAAATACACCTTGGCCGCGCCACCTGTAGCCAGCACAGTAAAGCGTGCTGCATAGGTGTCCACTTCACCGGTTGCACGGTTGAGCACATAAGCACCAAGGCAAGCATTCCCATCACGATCTAATTTATTAGCGGTAATTAAATCAACCGCTACTTGCTGCTCAATCAGCTCAATATTACTCTGCTGACGAGCACGGGCTAATAAAGTCGTGAAAATCGCCGCGCCAGTCGCGTCAGCAGCATGAATAATACGCCGGTGACTATGGCCACCTTCACGGGTCAGATGATAATCAAAATGCACGTCATCGGTGTTACTGGAGTCATTGCGAGTGAAAGGTACGCCTTGCTCAATCAGCCAGTCAATTGAGCTGCGGCTATTCTCTACAGTGAAGCGCACCGCGTCTTCGTTGCATAAACCAGCACCCGCAATCAATGTATCTTGCACGTGGGATTCAACCGTATCGCTCTCGTCAAGCACACCTGCAACGCCACCTTGCGCCCAATAAGTTGAGCCACTCGACAAATCGCCTTTGCTGAGCACGGCAATACGCAAATGTTGCGGAAGGGTTAGGGCAGTGGTTAAACCTGCTGCACCGCTGCCGATAATTAGAACGTCATACTGGTAATATTGGCTCATTAGAAGTATCCACTGCAAAGACGATGAATAGTATAGCGCTGCTTTGCTTTGCAAAATACTTACAAATGACGGGAACTTTTAAACTGAGTTATGACTCAATAGTTGCGCATATCATTAAACGACGCGTAATGAATGAGAAAACATTACAGTAAAGTAAGTACAGTGTATGGCTGTGGTGAGTCTTTTTATCGACACCAGACGGGTTACTGTAAACGTTTAATGCGGAGAGAAATTATGGCGCACAATGATTGTGCTGTTAGATGTAGCGTTACGAGATTGCTCGTTGGAGATTTTGCATGACGCCAGATGATGATCAGCAGCTGGTCAAGCGCGTGCAGGCTGGGGATAAGCGAGCTTTTGATTTATTGGTATTAAAGTATCAACACCGCATATTAGGACTCGTTGTGCGCTTTGTGCATGATCCGCATGAGGCCCAAGATGTTACTCAAGAAGCATTTATTAAAGCGTATCGCGCTCTAGCTAATTTTCGTGGTGATAGTGCGTTTTATACGTGGTTGTATCGTATTGCCATTAATACGGCGAAAAACTATTTAGTTTCACGTAATCGACGCCCGCCAAACAGTGATGTCGATTCAAGTGATGCGGAATTTTATGACGGTGATCATGCCTTAAAAGATATGGCGTCGCCTGAACGCTTAATGTTGCGCGATGAAATTGATGAAACCGTGCAGCGCAGTATTAAGCAACTCCCAGAAGATTTACGTCGCGCACTAACTTTACGTGAATTTGATGGTCTCAGTTATGAGGATATTGCAACTGTGATGCAGTGCCCCGTAGGTACAGTGCGTTCGCGCATTTTCCGAGCGCGCGAGGCTGTTGATAAAGCTTTGCGGCCCCTATTGCAAGACGCCTAGTGATGCGCAAAGCAAGCTAAAAGAGGATTCCAAACATGAGCCAAGACATTCTTAAGCAGTCGCTCTCAGCTCTTATCGATAATGAAGCCGATGAGTTGGAGTTGCGCCGAGTTCTGAGTGCCAGTCATGACCCAGAAATACGTGCAACTTGGTCTCGTTATCAAATTGCTCGTGCTGCCATGCACAATGAGCCATTCAGTGCCAAGATTGATTTGTCTGCAAGCATTATGGCTGCAATTAATGATGAGCCAGAGCTTTCTGCAGCACAGCCCGAGCAGCTAGAGACTTCTGCATATAGTGCTAAAACAGGTCGTTTCTCTTGGTTAGCCCGTACCGCAGTAGCCGCTTCAGTCACCTTGGCTGTACTCGGTGGTGTACGTTTTTATAATCAAGACGCAGTACAGCAAGAAGCATTAGTTGCGCAAACCGAGCAACGTTTGCCAGCTATGAACAATAGCGAACCGCATAACTCAGTGGTGTTAGCGAGTTACAGTGCTCAAGGCGAGAAAGCACCTATTGCTCAAGCTGTTTCTGGACAAAGTTCATGGTATGAACTGCGTTTGCCAAGCTATTTGCGCCAACATGCTCAGCAAACCAGTATGAATAAAACCGAAAGCGGCCTTCCTTATGCACGGGCTGCAAGCTTAGAAGGTCAATAACCCATGCCGCTCAAGGCTCTTTGTTCAAGCGCAGCACTGACGATGATGTTAGCTAGTAGCACTATTGCTGCTCAGCCTGACTCCATCGACCAGTGGTTACAGCGCTTACAGAGCGCACAAAGTGCGCAAAGTTATCAAGGTGCCTTTGTTTACGAACGCAAAGGAGCATTTTCGAGTCACCAAATCTGGCGGCAAGTGAATGCTAAGGGGCAGTTAGTTGAACGTTTTGTACAGCTTAACGGGCCTGAGCATGAAGTTATGCGCGTTGATGGCCGTGTGACCTGTATGAGTGCGGCCGTTGCGGATGATTTAGCTGCAGCAGATATTTGGCCTGCGCAAGCTTTTAGATTATCTCACGTGCAGCAATGGTATGACGTACAAATGCTTGGCGAAACACGAGTCGCTGGTCACCTGACCAATGTTTTATTGTTTTCACCACGTGATCAACATCGTTATCCAGTCGAGATTTATGTTGATCAGGTCACTGCAACTCCTTTAAAAACACTGTTGCTCAATGAGCATGGTCAGCTCCTTGAGCGCTTGCAGTTTATTCAATTTAAAGCAATATCAAGCATCGATCAAGCAGCTACTGAGCAGACTGTCATGATTCCCAGTACTGCCTGCCTGCCTGTCACTGCTACCAAACCTGCCAAAACTAAAGAAATTGATGTTGACTGGAATGTCAGCTGGGTTCCGCCTGGCTTTAAACTCCTTAAAACGCATTATAAACAATCAGCGGACAGCGCTAATTACGTCTTGAGCCAAGTCTACTCGGACGGCATTGCACACTTTTCCGTGTTCTTTGAAAATATCGACAACCTTGAAGTTGAAGGCGGCCGTCGCCAAATGGGCCCTACAGCAGTTGTGTCACGAAAAATTGTGCGCAGTGATGTGAACCTAATGGTGACTGTAGTTGGCGAAATCCCTTTAGGCAGCGCAGAGCGAGTAGCGCTCTCCATGCATGCAGGGCAGGAGCAATCTAATGATTGAAGAACCAGGTGTAGTAGTTGCGGTAGATGCTGATGGCATCTGGGTTGCTACCCAACGTAAAACTACATGCGGAAGCTGCGCTGCTAAAGCAGCCTGTGGCCAAGGCATACTCAACAGTTTATCTGCAGATAAGCAGCCGCAGATGATTAAAATTCAGTCTAACTTACACTTGCGTGAAGGCGATCACGTGACTTTAGGTATCTCCGAACAGTCTTTGGTGCGCAGTGCTTTTCTAGTTTATATGCTGCCATTGGCAGCTATGTTTATAGCTGCTTTAGGTATGGATGCTTTAAATGCACCTGAGTCTTGGATTATTTTTGCTGGAGCGTTAGGATTTTTCGGTGGAGCACTTTGGGTGCGCCTTTTCAGTAGCCGTTATATCGATGCAGCAGCGATGCAGCCGATCATAGTCAGGACTCAGATCACTTTAAGTCCTGCGCTTTAAGTTTGATACCAATAGTGGAGAATAATATGACGCAGAAAAAAACTTCGTTATTAGTCAGCGCATGTATGGCGTTGATGGTACTTGTTATGCCAGCTGCACAAGCGCAGTTACCCGATTTCACAACCTTGGTTGAAGAGTCTTCACCCGCCGTGGTGAATATCAGCACACGACAAACCGTGCAGACAAGTGGCGCTGGGGGTGGTTTTCATTCCATTCCAGACTTAGAGGGCTTGCCGCCCATTTTTCGCGAATTTTTCGAACGTAGCATACCCATGCCGCGTTCTCCACAAGGCCGCAACAAAGGCCAGCAGCGCGAAGCTCAATCACTTGGCTCAGGCTTTATTATTTCTGATGATGGTTACATATTAACCAATAACCATGTGATCGCTGATGCTGATGAAATTATTGTACGCTTGGCTGATCGCAGCGAATTAAAAGCAAAATTAATCGGTACAGATCCACGTACTGATGTTGCCTTACTAAAAGTTGAAGGAAAAAATCTACCCGCAGTTAAGTTGGGTCAATCAAAAGACTTAAAAGTAGGGGAGTGGGTGCTGGCTATTGGCTCACCCTTTGGCTTTGATCATTCAGTCACCGCAGGTATCGTTTCAGCTAAAGGCCGTAACCTGCCGAATGATAACTATGTTCCTTTTATTCAAACAGACGTAGCGATTAACCCAGGTAACTCAGGTGGCCCACTATTCAACCTAAAAGGTGAAGTGATTGGTATTAACTCACAAATCTTTACCCGCTCAGGTGGCTTTATGGGTTTGTCATTTGCCATCCCTATGGAAGTGGCTCTTGATGTGAGTGAACAGCTAAAAAGCAATGGTAAGGTCGACCGCGGCTGGCTGGGTGTAGTCATTCAAGAAGTGAACAAAGACTTAGCAGAATCCTTTGGTCTGGATAAGCCTGCAGGCGCATTAGTTGCCCAGGTTCTAGAAGGTGGCCCTGCCGATAAAGGCGGTTTAAAAGTTGGCGATGTCATTTTAACCATGAATGAGCATCCTGTAGTGATGTCTGCTGATCTACCGCACCTTGTGGGTGCAGTAAAACCAGGCAAGACAGCAGAGTTGGTGGTGATGCGTGAAGGTTCGCGCAAAACATTGAAAGTAAAGGTTGGGGCGTTACCACAAGACGGTGAGGAGAGACCTACCTCAGCGGCTCAAGGTGATGTCAGTAAAAGTAATCGCTTGGGTATGACTGTGATTGATTTAACTGCAGAGCAGAAAAAGTCGATGGATTTACAAGGTGGCGTTGTCATCCAAGAGGTACAAGACGGTGCGGCAGCCATGATTGGTCTACGTCAAGGTGATGTGATTACACACTTGAATAACAAAGTGATCGACTCTGCAAAAACTTTTAGCAAAACAGCACAAGATTTGCCAAGTAACCGTTCACTATCAATGCGTGTCTTGCGTCAAGGGCGAGCCAGTTTTATTACTTTTAAATTGGCAAAATAAATTATCCTTCAAACCAGCTAAAAGTTGGCCTAAAAAAGCGATCTGAGTGTCGCTTTTTGAGTTTATAGCCTATTTGTGTCTTGCTTTCTTATCCTCTGATTCGTGGATAGATGACTTGTACAGTACAAATCAGGTAAACTCACTGGCTATTTTCTGTTGGCAATTCGCTGACGGTCTGAATTGTAGAGTGATGTTCTGTGAGTGACTTGAGTCATATCCGTAATTTTTCCATCATTGCCCACATCGACCATGGTAAATCCACTTTGGCCGACCGCTTTATTCAAATGTGCGGTGGCTTGACCGAACGCGAAATGGCGTCCCAGGTTTTGGATTCTATGGATATCGAGCGTGAACGGGGCATTACCATTAAGGCGCACAGCGTGACCTTAAGCTATACCGCCCGTGATGGCCGCACCTATCAGTTGAACTTTATTGATACGCCAGGCCACGTTGACTTCAGCTATGAAGTCAGTCGCTCGTTAGCCGCCTGTGAAGGTGCATTGCTTGTGGTTGATGCTGGCCAAGGTGTTGAGGCACAGTCAGTTGCTAACTGCTACACAGCGATCGAGCAGGGCCTCGAAGTGATGCCGGTGCTAAATAAAATCGACTTACCACAAGCCGATCCGATTCGTGTGCAAGAAGAGATTGAGCACGTGATCGGTATTGATGCCACCGATGCTGTGACCTGTAGCGCCAAAACCGGCTTAGGTGTTGATGAAGTACTTGAGCGTTTAGTTAAAGTGATTCCACCACCGGTTGGTGAAATTAATGCGCCGTTGCAAGCGCTGATTATCGACTCGTGGTTTGATAACTACTTAGGTGTAGTCTCCTTAGTGCGCGTTAAAAATGGCTGCATTAAAAAAGGTGATAAGGTTTTAGTTAAATCCACCGGACGTATTCACCAAGTCGACAGCGTGGGTGTCTTTAATCCAAAACATACAGCGACTGAAAATCTTAAAGCCGGTGAAGTAGGCTTTATTATTGCCGGTATTAAGGATATTCAAGGTGCGCCAGTGGGCGATACATTAACCTTATCCAATACCCCAGATGTCGATGTGCTGCCTGGTTTTAAGCGCGTGCAGCCCCAAGTGTACGCCGGTTTATTCCCAGTCAGTTCCGAAGATTTTGAAGACTTCCGTGATGCGCTCGAAAAGCTCACGCTTAACGATGCGGCCTTGCAATACCAGCCAGAAAGCTCTGAAGCATTGGGTTTTGGTTTCCGGATTGGCTTCCTCGGTATGCTGCATATGGAAATCATTCAAGAGCGTCTTGAGCGTGAATACGACCTTGATCTGATTACTACTGCACCAACGGTGATCTTTGAAGTCGTGTTGAAAAATGGCGATATTGTTTACGTAGATAACCCCTCACGTATGCCTGATCCATCGCAGATTGAAGAAATGCGTGAGCCGATTGTTAAAGCCACAATTTTAGTACCGCAAGAACACCTCGGTAACGTGATTACTCTGTGTATTGAAAAACGCGGTGTGCAAACAGATATGCACTTCTTAGGCAGCCAAGTTCAGGTGGTCTATGACTTACCGATGAACGAAGTGGTCTTGGATTTCTTTGACCGCCTGAAATCGGTCAGCCGTGGCTATGCATCGTTGGATTACAGCTTTGATCGCTACCAAACGGCTCACTTATCACGTCTTGATGTATTGATTAACGGTGAGCGCGTTGATGCCTTAGCCTTGATTGTGCACCGCGATAAGGCTGCATCAAAAGGCCGCGCGCTGGCTGATAAAATGAAAGAGCTTATCCCACGTCAAATGTATGATGTGGCTATTCAGGCGGCGTTAGGCGGTCAAATTGTCGCGCGGACTTCGGTGAAAGCGTTACGTAAAAACGTTTTAGCGAAGTGTTATGGCGGTGACGTCAGCCGTAAGCGTAAACTGCTTGAGAAACAAAAAGCGGGTAAGAAACGGATGAAGCAAGTGGGTAATGTGGAAATTCCACAAGAAGCCTTCCTTGCAGTACTCAGAGTGGATGATTAACCGATGACATTGAATTTCCCATTACTATTGGTAATTGCTGTTGCCATAACAGGCTTCTTAGCATTGCTTGACGTGCTGTTTTTTGCACCGCGTCGGCGTGCAGCAATTGCACAATATGAAAAAGAGGCGGTAGCACTCAACTCTAAAGTGCTGCAGCGCTTACAGAAAGAGCCGCTGCTGATTGAGTATGGGAAATCTTTTTTCCCTGTACTGGCAGTTGTCTTAGTGTTGCGTTCGTTTATTGTTGAGCCATTCCAGATCCCTTCAGGCTCAATGATTCCAACCCTCGAAGTGGGCGATTTTATTCTGGTTAATAAGTTCTCGTATGGCATCCGCTTGCCGGTAATTGATAAGAAAGTTATCGAGATCAGTGATCCAAAACGCGGCGATGTGATGGTATTTAAATACCCAGAAGATACGCGCATTAACTACATTAAGCGTGTCGTTGGTTTGCCGGGCGATATCATTACCTACACGTCTGAAAAACGTCTTTTAGTCAATGGCGCGCCCATCACTGAAAAGCTTTTAGGTGAAGAGCCAGGCAGTCTAGGCAGTGCTCGCGTGTATCAAGAAAAGCTAGGCGAGCAAGAACATTCTATTCGCAAAGAAAATCGCCGCCGCATCGAACCAACACGTGAGTGGAGAGTTCCTGCAGGCCATTACTTTATGATGGGTGATAATCGCGATAACTCAAAAGACAGCCGCTACTGGGATGACCCAAGTATTCCTTTTGAACTGCAAGGCATGGTTCCAGACGAATACATCGTCGGTAAAGCTTTTGCAATTTGGTTGACGTGGGCAGATCCAAAATTCAGTATATTGCCTAGCTTCAGTCGCGTAGGTTTGATTCATTAATAATTCTCAGCATGCCTTTTCCATTCTAGAATGCTAGGGCATGCAGTGATTAAAATGCACAAACATTAATCAAACAGTAGTGCTTGCTGTGTATAATTTCTTATACGCAACAAGGGTTGTTTTATAGCGCATCTTAACGATGCAAAGCGCAAGCCGCTTATTTAGAAAACCGATTTGGTGGTAATTTTTGATAAACGATATCGTGTGCGTGCCCAGTGAGTGATAAATTACTGATTTTACAGAAAAAAATTGGCTACACTTTTAAGGATGCAGATTTGCTAACTTTAGCACTGACGCACCGTAGCTTTGCTGGGCGCAATAATGAGCGCTTAGAGTTTTTAGGCGATGCTATTTTAAACTTTGTCGCGGGTGAAGAGTTATTCCACCACTTCACACAAGCTAAAGAAGGGCAGTTATCGCGCCTGCGTTCGCGCTTAGTCAAAGGTGAAACCTTAGCTGTATTAGCACGAGGCTTTGGTTTAGGCGAGTATTTGCGCCTTGGTTCCGGCGAGTTAAAAAGTGGTGGTTTCCGCCGCGACTCAATTCTTGCCGATACCACTGAAGCGATTATTGGTGCTATGTATTTAGACTCAGGTATGGACGTCGCGCGCGAGCGAGTACTGGCATGGCTTGAGCAGCATTTTTCTGAGCTAACACTAGTTGATACCAACAAAGATCCAAAGACGCGCCTGCAAGAATTTTTACAATCGCGCAGCACTGATCTACCACAATATGACGTGGTAGATATTCAAGGCGAACCGCATTGCCGCACATTTCATGTGGAATGCAAGGTAAGCTTACTTAATAAAAAAACCCAAGGTCAGGGTGTCAGTCGACGTATTGCCGAACAAGTGGCAGCGACTCAAGCACTAGTGGCGTTGGGTATAGAGAGTAATCATCAGCATGACTGAACAAGCAACACGTTGTGGCTATGTAGCCATTGTTGGTCGTCCCAATGTGGGCAAATCGACACTGGTTAACCATGTTTTGGGCCAAAAACTAGCAATCACCTCGCGTAAGCCGCAAACCACACGGCACAATATGCTGGGTATTAAAACTGAAGGCGCTGTGCAAGCGATCTATGTTGATACCCCAGGTTTACATATTGGCGGCAAAACCGCGCTAAATCGCTATATGAACCGTAGCGCTTTGACTGCATTAAAAGATATTGATGTCGCTATTTTTGTAGTTGATCGTATGCGCTGGACTGAAGAAGACGAAATGGTCTTTGAGCGCATTCAGCATTTAACCTGCCCATTGATTATTGCAGTCAATAAATCCGACCGCTTGGAAGATAAAAGCCAATTGCTTGCGCATCTTGGTTGGTTATCTGAGAAGCTGCCTAACGCGCAAATTGTACCCATGTCAGCACTGCACGGGCACAACTTAGATACGCTTGAGCGTTTAGTGGCTGAGTACTTGCCAGAGAGCGAACATTACTTCCCAGAAGATCAGATTACCGAACATTACTTCCCAGAAGATCAGATTACTGACCGCTCCAGTCGTTTCTTAGCTGCCGAGTTGGTACGCGAAAAGATTATGCGCCAACTCGGTGCTGAACTACCGTACCAAATCACGGTAGAAATTGAAGAGTTTAAGCAAGAAGGTCGTATTCTGCATATCCATGCACTGATTCTAGTTGAGCGTGATGGCCAGAAGAAGATCATTATTGGTGATAAAGGTGAGCGTATTAAACGCATCGGCCAAGAAGCCCGTAAAGATATGGAAACCATGTTTGGCTCGAAGATCATGCTGAACTTGTGGGTTAAAGTGAAAGGTGGTTGGTCAGATGATGAGCGCGCCTTGCGTTCATTGTTCATTGGGCTATCAAGAGTATTGAGACCTATAATGCATACGCTTCTTCCTGGAGCGTATGCTGTTTAGAGGCTGAACTATGCAGTCGTCGCTAGCCTTTATTTTGCACAGCCGCCCCTATAAAGAAACCAGTGCGTTAATGGATATCTTTACTCCTGAGGGGCGTTTGCGAGCGGTATTACGTGGCGCACGTGGCAAGCTAGGCAGTGTAGCACGGCCTTTTTCCATGTTAGAAATTGAGTTACGTGGACGTACTGAATTAAAAACGATCAGTCGTATTGAGCCAGCCGGCGAGTTTAATTTTCTACAAGGTCATGCGCTATTTTGCGCCATGTATCTCAATGAATTATTGGTCCGCTTACTACCACTTAATGATCCGCAGCCGCTGCTATTTGAGCATTATCAATTAACCGTGCAAGGTTTG
>CAJDWG010000152.1_pt1 | contig 13223 bp, 13 predicted proteins | sample 7391571 | NCBI WGS metagenome assembly CAJDWG01 (sample SAMEA7055722, study PRJEB34461) | soil metagenome | biome: terrestrial ecosystem; feature: Peninsula; material: soil | place: Antarctica | collected 2016
TGCTCCGGTATGACTCGGTGCTTGCGCGCAAGCGTGTAGATGCTATCAAGACGCTCTTCAATCCATTGCTGGCGTTGTGGGTCAGCATCAAAGTTATCAACAAAATTATTAAACTCGCTGACGGCTTCTTCTATTTGAATATGTGCGCTGGCTAGTAATTCAGTTGCTTGCATAAAGGCGTGTGGCGCAGCAGATATGGTTCGAGCGCGTTGTAGTAACGAGCCGATAATACTTAGTACGTTACTGCTGTCATTGTCGCTACAGGTATCAATAATCTGTCGGCAGTTTTCCATCAAGCTTTCCGAGTTGCTTAAGCCTTTGTGTTCTTGCTCAAGCTGTTCAACTTCCTCTGAGTTTACGGCCAGAATATCGAGTTCTTCAAGTTGATAAGTCAGCAGTTGACGGCGTGCGCGTTGCTCTTCCTCATTGGTGCTGAGCTGCTCCAGTTGCTGCTGAATGTGACGCCAGCGCTGCGCTATGCTGTGTACTGCACGCGCGTGTTCAGTGGCGCCGGCAAACTCATCGAGTAAGCGACGGTGAGTATCAGTTTTTAATAGGGATTGATGCTCATGCTGGCTATGAATATCAATCAGTAATTCACCGAGAGCCTTGAGGTCGGCGATAGGGCAAGGTGTACCATTAATATAAGCGCGCGAGCGACCTTCGCGAGTAATCACACGGCGCAAAATACATTGCTGCTCGTTATTTAAGTCGCGCTCTTTCAGCCAAGCTTGAGCTTCTGAAATAAGAGATACATCAAAGCTGCTGAGGATGTCAGCTTTGTCAGCACCGGGACGTATGACGCTGCTATCCGTACGTGCGCCCAAAGTTAGGCTTAAGGCGTCCAGCATAATTGACTTGCCGGCACCGGTTTCTCCGGTGATGACACTCATGCCTTCGTGTAGCTCAAGGTCGAGGTGGTCAACGATGGCATAATTTTGTACTGAGATATGTAACAGCATAGAAGTCGCTCCCATTTTGTGCTGTTCATTTATACAGTTAAATGAGCGGTGCTTTCAAGAGGTTGCTGCTGTTTTTTTATTGTTTATGGGATAAAACCGATAGTCGGCCATCTCTTTTCCACTGTTGAGCGGGTAGTGATATCTGTCGAGTAAGATATTTTTATCGTATAAATCAATAAAATCATGCCGTGGCGCTTGAAGTTAAAGTTGCCAGCCCCATATAACATGCATAGCGCAGGTAACTCGCCTGCATAAAATTTGTAGAGGAGAGTTCCATGACTGACGAGCAAACCCTGGATGAGCAAGCGTCTGACTTACAAGCCGATGGGCACAATGCAGAAACAGGCTCAGTAGATATAGCAGAACAGCGTATTGCTGAACTAGAAGATCAGCTTGCTGGTGCGCAGGAAAATGCGTTGCGTGCCGCAGCTGAAATGCAAAATATTCGTCGTCGTGCTGAACAAGATATTGAAAAAGCGCATAAGTTTGCACTTGAGAAGTTTGCGACAGATTTGTTAGCGGTATTGGACAGTCTTGAGCGTGGTATTGAAGTATCTGATCCTACGGATGAAAGCATTCGTCCGATGCGTGAAGGTATGGAGCTGACCTATAAGCTGTTTTTAGACACTCTAAAGCGTTTTAAAGTTGAACGCTTAGATCCGCAAGGTGAGCCGTTTAATCCAGAGCAGCATCAAGCTATGGCGATGGAAGAAAGCGCTGAGGCTGAACCTAATAGTGTTTTAAAAGTGTTCCAGTGTGGTTATAGCATGAATGGTCGTTTACTCCGCCCAGCGATGGTTATTGTGAGTAAATCACCAAGTGCCACGTAATAAAAAATAGTTGATATGGGCTTGAGATTTTCACTAACGGCCCCATCTAGTTAAACAAGTGGTTAAACAATTTGTCAGTCCAGCTTAACGCTGTGAATGCATCAGAATTTAGGAGATTCAAAATGGGTAAAATTATCGGTATTGACCTAGGTACTACCAACTCATGCGTATCAGTTATGGAGAATGGTGTTGCTAAGATTCTAGAGAACGCAGAAGGCGGTCGTACGACTCCTTCGATCATTGCTTACACCAATGATGGCGAGATCTTAGTGGGTCAAGCTGCAAAGCGTCAGGGCGTTACCAATCCGCACAACACTCTGTATGCAGTGAAGCGTTTGATCGGTCGTCGTTTTGATGAAGATGTTGTACAAAAAGATATTCAAATGGTCCCTTACAAAATTGTTAAAGCAGACAATGGTGATGCTTGGGTTGAAGTGAAGGGCGAGAAAATGGCGCCACCGCAAATCTCTGCGGAAGTGCTAAAGAAAATGAAAAAGACTGCCGAAGATTACCTCGGTGAGCCAGTAACAGAAGCAACGATAGTCAGCGTCAAGCAACTAAAGATGCTGGCCGTATTGCTGGTTTAGATGTTAAACGCATTATTAACGAGCCAACCGCAGCAGCCCTTGCTTACGGTATGGACAAAGCGCACGGTGACCACACTGTTATCGTGTATGACTTAGGTGGTGGTACTTTTGACGTTTCAGTGATTGAAATTGCTGAAGTGGATGGCGAGCACCAGTTTGAAGTGTTAGCGACCAACGGTGACACCTTTTTAGGTGGTGAAGACTTTGACAACCTGTTGATCAACGACCTAGTTGCTCAATTCAAAAAAGACAGTGGTATGGATCTAAAAGGTGATCCACTGGCGATGCAGCGTCTAAAAGAAGCAGCTGAAAAAGCAAAAATCGAGTTGTCTTCAGCGCAACAGACTGATGTTAACTTACCGTATATTACTGCTGATGCTAGCGGTCCTAAGCACATGAACTTAGTGATCACGCGTGCAAAACTTGAAGGTTTGGTGGGTGACTTAGTTGCACGTACGCTTGAGCCATGCCGTATTGCCTTGAAAGATGCCGGTCTAGATGTCAGTGAGATCAATGATGTGATCTTGGTTGGTGGTCAGACGCGTATGCCATTAGTGCAAAAAGCGGTGACTGAGTTCTTTAAGAAAGAGCCACGTAAAGACGTTAACCCAGACGAAGCAGTGGCAATGGGTGCGGCGATTCAAGGTGCAGTACTGTCAGGTGATGTAAAAGACGTTCTGCTGTTAGACGTGAGCCCACTGACTCTTGGTATTGAAACCATGGGTGGCATTATGACGGCGCTGATTGAGAAAAACACGACGATTCCTACCAAGAAATCACAAGTGTTCTCAACTGCAGATGACAACCAAAACGCAGTGACGATTCATGTGTTGCAAGGTGAGCGTAAGCAAGCGGCAACGAATAAATCACTGGGTCGTTTTGACTTGTCAGATATTCCACCAGCACCACGTGGTACGCCACAGATTGAAGTCACCTTTGATATTGATGCGAACGGTATTCTGAACGTATCAGCTAAAGATAAGGCGACGGGTAAAGAGCAGTCCATCGTGATTAAAGCCAACTCTGGTTTAAGCGATGAAGAAGTTGAGCAAATGGTACGTGACGCTGAAGCGCATGCGGACGAAGACCGTAAGTTTGAAGAGCTAGCAACTGCACGTAACCAAGGTGACCAGCTGGTTCACGCCACGCGCAAAATGATTGTTGAAGCAGGTGATAAAGCAACTGAAGAAGACAAAACTGCAATCGAAGCTGCGTTAGCTGACCTTGAAGAAGCAGTTAAAGGCGACGACAAAGAAGCAATTGACGCTAAAGTTGCAGCATTGTCGACGGCGAGTGCACCGTTGGCAGAGAAGATGTATGCCGAGCAAGCACAGCAAGGTGAGCAGCCTGCAGATGCAGCTGGCGACGACAGCGATGATGTTGTTGATGCTGAGTTTGAAGAGGTTAAGGATAATAAGGATACTGAAACTAAGTAATCTTATACATCTAAACCCTGCAGTTACTTTAAGGTAATGCAGTCACGATTCACCACGCGGGACTTGTTCCCGCGTTGGTGTGTCTGGCAGGTAAGAATCCGGAGTTAAAAGAGTTATGGCAAAGCGTGACTATTACGAAGTGCTTGGTGCGGAGCGCACTGCAACAGCAGCAGAGCTAAAAAAAGCCTATCGCCGCTTGGCAATGAAGTTTCACCCGGACCGTAATCCGGATGACAAAGATGCAGAAGAAAAATTTAAAGAAGCCAATGAAGCTTACGAAGTCTTATCTGATGAAGATAAGCGCGCAGCTTATGATCGTCATGGTCATGCTGGTGTCGATCCGCAAATGGGCGGTGGTGGTTTTAGTGGTGGCGGTAACTTCTCTGATGTATTCGGTGATGTGTTTAGTGACTTCTTTGGCGGCGGCGGTGGTCGTGGTGGCCCGCAGCGCGGTAGTGATTTGCGCTACAACATGGAGTTGGACTTAGAAGAAGCCGTACGTGGTACGACCATTAATATCCGTGTACCGACTTTAGCCGATTGTAAAACCTGTAAGGGGTCTGGAGCTAAAAAGGGTACCAAGCCTGTTACTTGTACAACCTGTAACGGTATGGGCCAAGTGCGCATGCAGCAAGGTTTTTTTGCTGTGCAGCAAGCCTGTCCGCGTTGTCATGGCTCAGGCAAGATGATTACTGATCCCTGTGGCGATTGCCATGGTCAAGGCCGTGTTGAGGAAGAAAAAACCCTATCGGTTAAAGTGCCCGCTGGCGTTGATACCGGCGACCGTATTCGCTTAACTGGTGAAGGCGAGGCAGGTGCTTTGGGTGGTCCAGCTGGCGATCTGTATGTGGTGGTTAATGTGCGTCCGCATGCGATTTTCCAGCGTGATGGCCGTGATTTGTATTGTGAAGTACCGATTAGCTTCGCCGATGCTGCTTTAGGTGGTGAGTTGGAAGTGCCGACTCTGAATGGTCGCGTTAAACTGAAAATTCCCGAAGGTACGCAAACCAATAAGCTGTTCCGCTTGCGCGGTAAAGGTGTAACGCCTGTACGTGGTGGTGGTGTGGGTGATTTAATGTGCCGTGTGGCGGTTGAAACACCTGTTAAGCTGGATAAGCGTCAGCGTGAATTGCTGGAAGAATTCCGCGTATCTTTACAGGGTAATGACTCACATTCGCCAAAAAAAAGTAACTGGTTCGCCGGTGTAAAACGTTTTTTCGGTGATCTTTGATTGTTGACTAATGCGCCCTTTAGTAGGGCGCACAGTCGTGGATTTTAACGAGCTAGGAAGAATATCAATGCTTCGAGTTGCAGTGGTAGGTGCCGCAGGGCGCATGGGTAAAACTTTAATCGAAGCGGTACGCATGGTGCCTAGGCCGCATTGATGTTCACTTGGTGGGTGACTTATCTAACGTGCTCGATGAGTTTGATGTGTTAATTGATTTCACTCATCCATCAGCCACCTTGCACAATCTTGAAGTCTGCCGCAAGGCCGGCAAATCAATGGTGATTGGTACTACAGGCTTTAGCGATGTAGAGCGTCAGCAGCTAGAGCAAGCGGCACAAGATATCTCCATTGTGTTTGCCGCGAACTTTAGTGTTGGTGTGAACCTGTGCTTAAAATTACTCGATACCGCTGCGCGCGTCTTGGGCGATGATGCTGATATTGAAATTATTGAAGCCCATCACCGCCATAAAGTTGATGCACCATCGGGTACAGCGTTGCGTATGGGTGAGGTGGTGGCTGCTGCCTTAGGTCGTAATCTCGCTGAAGTTGCGGTCTATGGTCGTGAAGGGCAGACCGGTGCGCGTGAGCGTGAAACCATTGGTTTTGCGACCGTACGTGCTGGTGATGTGGTTGGTGACCATACCGTGTTGTTTGCCGCTGATGGTGAGCGCGTGGAAATTACCCATAAAGCATCGAGTCGTATGACCTTTGCTAAAGGTGCAGTGCGCTCTGTGCAGTGGCTCAAAGGCAAGCCAGCAGGGCTTTACGATATGCAGGATGTACTTGAGCTAAATTAATCAATTTGATTGCTTTAGGTTTTTTAAAAAAGCCAGTACAATTCTTTTCTAGTTTATCCACTAGAAGTGCGCCCAAATGAATTCATAAAAAGCGGAATGATGTCAATACACGTCATTCCGCTTTTTTGCGAAAAAATTGTGTGCATACCAGTCTTAATTACGGGAGGTCTTCTTGACTAAGCCAGCCATACTCGCCCTTGCTGACGGCAGCATTTTTCGCGGCGAAGCCATTGGAATTGACGGTCAAACCGTTGGTGAGGTCGCGGCGAAGCCATTGGAATTGACGGTCAAACCGTTGGTGAGGCAGTCTTTAATACTGCCATGACCGGCTATCAGGAAATTCTTACAGACCCATCCTATGCCCGTCAGTTGGTCACTTTAACCTATCCGCATATCGGTAATACTGGTACCACCCCTGAAGATGCAGAGTCGAATCGGGTTTGGGTAGCAGGATTGATTATTCGTGACTTGCCATTGCTGTCGAGCAGTTGGCGCGACAAGCAGCCTTTAGGTGAATACTTAAAAGATAATAAAGTTGTCGCAATTGCTGGCATTGATACCCGTCGTTTGACGCGTATTTTGCGCGAGTCAGGTGCGCAAAGCGGCTGTATTTTAGCCGGTGACGATGCTACCGAAGAGCGCGCACTCGAATTGGCACGTGGCTTTACTGGTTTGCAAGGTTTAGATCTTGCACAAGAAGTTAGCACCGATAAAATCTACGAATGGCGTAAAGCGCCGTGGCAGTTATTGACTGACAGCCATCCGGAAATCCAAGCCGGTCAATTACCCTATCACGTGGTTGTGTATGACTTTGGTGTGAAGCGTAATATTCTGAGCGTACTGGTTGCTCGTGGTTGCCGCTTAACCGTAGTGCCCGCACATACGCCAGCCAGCGAGGTTTTAGCGTTAAATCCGGACGGAGTCTTTCTCTCCAATGGTCCTGGCGATCCAGAGCCATGTGATTACGCTATTGCTGCGATTAAAGAGATTCTGCAAACAGATATCCCTGTCTTTGGTATCTGCTTAGGACATCAGTTGTTAGCCTTAGCTTCTGGCGCACGTACTATTAAAATGGTCAGCGGGCACCATGGTGCCAACCACCCAGTGCAGGACCTGAAAACAGGTATGGTGATGATCACCAGTCAGAACCATGGTTTTGCCGTGGATAAAGACAGCCTGCCAGCTAACTTAGTCGCGACGCACGTGTCATTGTTTGACCAAACGCTGCAAGGTATTGAGCGCACTGATAAAGCTGCATTTGGTTTTCAAGGTCACCCAGAGGCGAGCCCTGGGCCTAACGATGTTAGCTCATTGTTTGATCGCTTTGTTGCCTCTATGGCTAAGCGCGTTTAAAGGCTGCTTGCCATGTTGCCAAGCTTGGGAATCACCGATCTGTGGACTTATATCCTCGGTACAGTGTTTATCGTGTTGTTGCCGGGACCAAACTCATTGTTTGTTCTAGCAACAGCCGCTCAGCGTGGCATTGCTGCAGGCTATACAGCGGCTCTTGGTGTGTTTTTGGGTGATACGGTACTGATGGTTTTAACTGCTATTGGTATTGCTTCACTCTTGCGCACTGAGCCAATGTTTTTTAGTGCTTTGAAGTACCTTGGGGCTGCTTACTTGTGTTGGCTGGGCGTCAATATGCTGATTTCAGCATGGCGTTCAATGCGAGGCTCATCTAATGTAGTAAAGGAAATACAACAGCAAAAACCAGTTTCGCGCCCAATGCGTAAAGCTTTTTTACTGAGTATCTCCAACCCTAAAGCAATATTATTTTACGTATCATTTTTTATCCAGTTCGTCGATCCAGGCTACGCCCATCCTGGACTATCGTTTCTAGTGCTGGGATTGATTCTGCAGTTGATTAGCGGAGTTTATCTGAGTCTATTGATTTTTACCGGCGCTCGCTTAGCGCAATGGTTTCGCCAGCGTAAACGCTTGGCAACCGGAGCTTTAAGCGGAGTTGGCGTCATGTTCGTCGGCTTTGGCGTGAAGCTGGCCACTGCAACCCTGTCCTAATATTACGAGAATCCCATGCCGAAACGCACAGACATTAAAAGCATCCTTATCATCGGCGCTGGTCCAATTGTTATTGGTCAAGCGTGCGAATTTGACTACTCTGGCGCGCAGGCGTGTAAGGCGTTGCGTGAAGAAGGTTACCGAGTCATTTTAGTAAACTCGAACCCTGCGACTATTATGACTGACCCAGCGATGGCTGATGCGACCTATATCGAGCCGATTAAGTGGCAGACTGTCGCCAAAATTATCGAAAAAGAACGTCCGGATGCCTTGCTCCCAACGATGGGTGGTCAAACGGCACTGAACTGCGCACTGGATTTGGAGCGCGAAGGTGTTCTGGAGAAGTTTGGCGTAGAAATGATCGGTGCTAATGCTGACACCATCGACAAAGCTGAAGACCGTTCGCGCTTCGATAAAGCCATGCGCTCGATCAACTTGGCTTGCCCACGTTCAGGCATTGCGCACAATATGGAAGAGGCCTACAAAGTTCAAAGTGAAGTGGGCTTTCCGTGCATTATTCGCCCTAGTTTCACCATGGGTGGTACGGGCGGTGGTATTGCGTATAACCGTGAAGAATTTGAAGAAATCTGTACCCGCGGTTTAGATTTGTCACCGACCAAAGAGCTTTTGATTGATGAATCATTGATCGGCTGGAAAGAGTTCGAGATGGAAGTGGTGCGTGACAAAAATGACAACTGCATTATTGTCTGCTCGATTGAAAACTTTGATCCAATGGGCGTGCATACTGGTGACTCAATCACTGTGGCTCCAGCACAAACCCTGACCGATAAAGAATACCAAATTATGCGTGACGCCTCGCTGGCGGTGATGCGTGAGATTGGCGTTGAGAGCGGTGGTTCGAACGTACAGTTTGGTATTGATCCAAAAGATGGTCGCATGGTGGTGATTGAGATGAACCCGCGGGTGTCACGCTCATCGGCATTGGCCTCTAAAGCCACAGGTTTTCCAATTGCAAAAATCGCCGCAAAATTAGCGATTGGTTACACCCTTGATGAGTTGAAAAACGATATTACGGGTGGTCGTACTCCAGCATCCTTTGAGCCGACGATAGACTATGTTGTAACTAAGATTCCACGCTTTACTTTTGAGAAGTTCCCGAAAGCGGATGCGCGCTTAACCACGCAGATGAAGTCTGTGGGTGAAGTGATGGCGATTGGTCGTACCTTCCAAGAGTCCTTGCAAAAAGCCTTGCGTGGCCTTGAAGTGGGCGTCAATGGTTTAGATTCTAAGGTTGATATCAAGCATCCAGAAGCTGAGAGCATTATCCGTCGTGAGCTCACTGTACCGGGTGCTGATCGTATCTGGTATATCGCTGATGCGATGCGTTTTGGTATGACGCGCGATGAAATCTACGAGTTGACCAAAATCGACCATTGGTTCCTTGTGCAGATGGAAGATCTTGTACTGGAAGCTGAGCGTTTAAAAACTGTCGGTTTGGCGGAAATTGATACCGCGCAGATGTTTAAACTCAAACGTAAAGGCTTCAGTGATGCACGCTTGGCAGGTCTCTTAGGTGTGTCTGAGAAGGCTATTCGCAGTCGTCGTCATCAGTTGAATATCTTCCCTGTGTATAAGCGTGTAGATACCTGTGCCGGTGAGTTTGCGACTGATACTGCCTATATGTATTCAACTTATGAAGAAGAGTGTGAAGCGAATCCAAGCACCCGCGATAAAATTATGATTTTGGGTGGTGGCCCGAACCGTATTGGTCAGGGTATTGAGTTTGACTATTGCTGTGTGCATGCGGCACTGGCGATGCGTGAAGATGGTTATGAAACCATTATGGTCAACTGCAACCCAGAAACTGTTTCCACTGACTACGACACTTCAGATCGTTTGTACTTTGAGCCGGTGACTTTGGAAGACGTATTAGAAATCGTCCGCAAACACCATTGAAAATCTGTCGTGCGCTAGAAGAAGCAGGTGTGCCAATTATTGGTACTAGCCCAGATTCGATTGACCGTGCTGAAGACCGTGAGCGTTTCCAGCAAATGGTTGAGCGTCTTGGTTTGCTACAACCACAAAACGCTACGGCCCGCAGTGAAGAGGAAGCGATTGCAGCCTCTAAAGATATCGGTTACCCATTGGTCGTCCGTCCGTCCTATGTGTTGGGTGGTCGTGCCATGGAAATCGTCTATGACGAAGAAGAGTTGCGTCGTTATATGCGCGAGGCTGTGCAAGTTTCCAATGACAGCCCAGTATTGCTCGATCACTTCCTTAACAGTGCGATTGAAGTGGATATTGATGCGGTATGCGATGGTGAAATAGTCGTGATTGGCGCGATTATGCAACATATTGAACAAGCAGGCGTGCACTCAGGTGACTCAGCGTGCTCATTGCCACCGTACTCGTTGCCAGCACATATCCAAGATAAGATCCGTGATCAAGTCAGCCGTATGGCCTTAGAGCTTGGCGTATTGGGTTTGATGAACGTGCAGATGGCCGTGCAGGGCGAAGATATTTACGTGATTGAAGTCAATCCACGTGCGTCACGTACCGTGCCTTTTGTATCCAAGTGCATTGGTGAATCATTGGCGAAAGTTGCCGCACGCGTGATGGCGGGTAAGACCTTAACCGAGCTGAACTTCACTAAAGAGATCGTTCCACCCTTCTTTAGTGTTAAAGAGGCGGTGTTCCCATTTGCTAAATTCCCTGGTGTTGATACGATCCTAGGCCCAGAGATGAAATCTACGGGCGAAGTGATGGGTGTCGGTGACAGCTTTGCTGAAGCCTTTGCCAAAGCACAAATGGGCGCTGGAGAAGTCTTACCCACCAGCGGTTGTGCATTTGTTAGTGTGCGTGAAGAAGATAAGCCGTTCGCAGCAGATTTAGCACGTGACTTAATTGGCTTAGGCTTCTCCATTGTGGCGACCACAGGCACCGCAAAAATTATTGAAGCGGCAGGCTTTGCTGTACGCCGTGTAAACAAAGTAACTGAAGGTCGTCCGCATATTGTTGATATGATCAAGAATGATGAAGTGACCTTAGTTATCAATACCACCGAGGGTCGTCAGTCTATTGCTGACTCATTCTCGATTCGTCGAAACGCTCTGCAACGCAAAATCTACTTCACCACAACCTTAGCGGGTGGTCAGGCAGTGTGCGAGGCGCTTAAATTCGGTCCAGAAAAGACCGTGCGTCGTTTGCAGGACTTGCATGCAGGAATTAATGCGTGACTAAATATCCAATGACACTCCAAGGTGCTCGCGCCTTGGAGGAAGAGCTTAAACATCTTAAAACAGTATTGCGTCCAAAAATCACTGCAGACATTGCGACTGCACGTGAGTTGGGTGACCTAAAAGAAAATGCTGAATACCATGCGGCGCGTGAGCAGCAAGGTATGAGCGAGGCGCGTATTCGGGATATCGAAGGGCGTCTTTCTGGTGCGCAGATTATTGATGTGACTACGATTCCATACTCTGGGAAAGTATTTTTTGGTACAACTGTTGAAATTGCCAACACTGATACAGATGAGGCCGTGACCTACCAAATCGTTGGTGAGGACGAAGCTGATCTGAAACAAGGCAAAATATCAGTGACTTCACCGATTGCTCGCGCTCTAGTGGGTAAGGAAGAAGGTGATGTTGTTGTCGTGCAAACGCCTGGCGGTTTGATCGAATATGAAATCGTTGAGGTTCGTCATATCTAGTGCTGCGCCGTTACGCGCCGGCGCAATGACTTGGCAGCTCGCACAAGTTTTTTGGGTCGGCGGTATTTGGATGATGCATTTTGTTTTGCTAAAAACATTAGAAGAACTGGGCTTTGCCAGTGTTTTAGTGCAAGAGGTCGCACAGTATACGCGGCCTCTGTTAGTAGGCTTGGCGCTGGTATGTGTGCTGTTGCAGCTGTTAGTTCTTAAACAAATACTGCCAGTTAAGCAGTTGCTGAAAGATATTCGTGGGCAGTTGTTACTTGCGGTAATCGTATTGGCGGGTAGTTTTTTTATCACTCAAGCGCTATGGTCTGGCGCGCAATACTGGTTGGCATACAGTTATATCGCGATAGGTATGTGTGGTTTGTTGTTGGTGATACAACCGATACCAAGCCAATATCCAGCCATGAGGCAATAACAAGTACTCATGGAGCTGGATAGATAACAGTTTAGATTATATGTTGTAACGTAGTACGTTTGATAGGTTTTTGTTCGGTTGTGGATTTTTACGGTAAATAAGCGCGACTTTGCCGATGCTTTGTACCAGAATGCTACTGCTTTTTTGGCATAAATCATCAATGATTGCTTTACGGTCTTCGCGCTCAGCCAGACGTAATTGAATTTTAATCAGTTCGTGATCATTGAGGGCGCGATCCAATTCAGCAAGCACGCCTTCAGTTAAGCCGTTATCAGCAACCGTAACAATCGGCTTTAGGTGATGGCCGATGGATTTAAACTGTTTCTTTTGCTCTTGTGTGAGCGACATAATCGACCTCTGAGTCGTAACATGAATGAAGGTGAGTAGTTTACCTGACCTGAAGCTTAAGAGGTATTCTGTGGCTCGATCTAAAAGCAGTTCGCGTTGGTTAAAAGAACATTTTGATGATCCATTTGTAAAAATGGCACAAAAAGATGGCTACCGTTCGCGTGCCAGTTATAAATTATTAGAGATTCAAGAGAAAGATAATATTTTACGCCCAGGCATGACTGTGATTGATTTAGGCAGTGCGCCGGGTGGTTGGTCGCAAGTGACGAGTCGTGTGATTGGTGATAAAGGTACTTTAATCGCTTCAGATATTTTGCCGATGTCAGCAATTGCTGATGTGACCTTTATCGAAGGCGATTTTACCGAAGAAAGAGTTTTCAACGAAATTATGGATGCGGTTGGAAATCGGCCGGTAGACCTTGTTATTTCTGATATGGCCCCCAATATGAGTGGTATACGCACTGCAGATCAGGCAGCAGCGATGTACTTGTGTGAACTCGCCCTAGACTTAGCGTCTAAGGTGGACTTAGCGTCTAAGGTGCTGCGTCCCGGTGGTGATTTTTTAATTAAAATATTCCACGGTGAAGGTTTTGATGAGTATCTGCGTGATGTGCGCGGACGCTTTGAAAAAGTGCAAATGCGTAAGCCCAGTTCATCACGCGACCGCTCACGCGAGCAGTATTTGTTAGGTCGTGGACTGCGTGTGCAGGATGAAGATGCTTGATTGAAGTGTTTAAATGTATTGTTACAGGACAAACATACGCAAAGCGTCAATGTGTAGTAAGTTTGTTCTATGTAATTGACGTATTTGTTGCGGTTGTTGCAGCAGAGGGTATATAGAAGTGAACGATATGACTAAAAACCTACTTTTGTGGTTGGTTATCGCTGCTGTCCTAGTGACCGTAATGAACAACTTTTCCTC
>CAJDWG010000055.1_pt1 | contig 13043 bp, 12 predicted proteins | sample 7391571 | NCBI WGS metagenome assembly CAJDWG01 (sample SAMEA7055722, study PRJEB34461) | soil metagenome | biome: terrestrial ecosystem; feature: Peninsula; material: soil | place: Antarctica | collected 2016
AGAGAGCCGCGCCAATTCACCGCGTATTCACAAACCTGAAGTACAGGCGCGTTTAGCTTTCCGCCAGGGCAAACTGACCGAAGTAGACTACAAAGAAGCAATGCAGAAAGAAATTCAGCACGCTGTAAAAGTGCAGGAAGACCTCGGTCTAGATGTGTTGGTTCACGGTGAAGCCGAGCGTAACGACATGGTTGAGTACTTTGCTGAGCAATTAGACGGCTACCTGTTCGCGTTTTGGTTGGGTGCAGAGCTACGGTTCACGTTGTGTAAAACCTGCAGTGATCTTTGGCGACTTAACCCGCCCGAAAGCGATAACGGTTGAGTGGATTGAATACGCACAGCAGCAGACTGACAAAATCATGAAAGGCATGCTGACAGGTCCTGTGACCATGCTGATGTGGTCGTTCCCGCGTGAAGACGTTTCATGTGAAGAACAAGCACGTCAATTGGCGTTGGCGCTTCGTGATGAAGTGGTTGATTTGGAAGCGGCTGGCATCAAGATTATCCAGGTTGACGAAGCGGCATTCCGTGAAGGTTTACCATTGCGTCGTGCTGAGTGGAAAAACTACTTGGATTGGGCCACTGAATCATTCCGCCTCACCGCTAGCGGCGTGCGGGATGAAACGCAGATTCACACTCACATGTGTTACAGCGAGTTTAACGACGTGATCAACTCGATCGCAGCAATGGATGCCGATGTGATCACCATTGAGACTTCACGTTCCGATATGGAGTTACTGGAAGCCTTTGAAACCTTCCATTACTCAAATGACATTGGTCCTGGTGTGTACGATATTCACTCGCCACGTGTGCCAGGCAGTGAAGAAATGGCGAATCTGCTCCGAAAAGCAGCTAAGCGTATTTCAGTCGAACAGTTATGGGTCAACCCTGATTGCGGCCTAAAAACCCGCGCATGGCCAGAAACCAAAGCTGCTCTAGAGCACATGGTTGTAGCCGCTAAGCAACTTCGCACAGAGTGCGCATAAGGTTACCTTGATTGGTTAGGTATGGCCGAGTAATAGGTTGCATAGAAACGCGCAGTTCCGGGAGGGGCTGCGCGTTTTTTAATGCTCATTGATAAGTAATGCCAAACCATCCATAGGACTAGTTGTACCAACAAAATGCTGATATTACATATAAGTATAAATTTGTGTGGTTTTTATATCGTTATGGCTTATTCATTCATTGCAGAATAAGTAGAGTCTGATTAATAAGGTGCTTAGCCGGCAAGTCAGAGTACAGCGCTTAAACACTAATCAATAAGATGTTGTTATAAGCTATACAAGGTTCACTATCGTAGAGTAGTGACACACTTCAAATAGGTTAAATTATAGCTTCAGTTTGCAGTGCCACTGCACGATAAATGGAGAGGATCTCCATCAGAAACCAGTTAATAAATAAAACGTAATAGTAGCGATGCTGGATAGCATATTGCTCTTTAAACATGCAGTTTCGATGCCGACACAGTCATTTTTTTGATATTAATAGCTCTTGATAACGTTGAAGTAATGTAAGTATCAACGGTTATTTTGCCAGCATCTGACAAAAGGAATATTCATTATGTTGCATCTGCCTTTACTTAATGCATTGAAAACGTTTGTGGTTGCGGGGAGTCACCTGAACTTTACCCGCGCTGCGGATGATCTTCTAGTATCGCCTTCAGCGGTCAGCCACCAGATTCGTGTACTTGAAGAGTATCTGGAGGTCAAACTTTTTATCCGCCAGAATCGTGCTTTGTCGCTTACCGCAGAAGGTCTGCGTCTACATCAAGCTTTAAAACAGCCTTTTGACCAGATAGCCCGAGCTATTCAGGACACTGCACGCAATCGAGATACGGGTTCTTTGCGTATTGCCTTGCGTCCATTCTTTTCAGGGGTTTGGTTGGCGCATCGACTGAATGGTTTTTGGGGTAAATGGCCGCAAATCAGGATTGATCTGATTCATACAATCAAAATGTTAGATTTCAATACAGAGAATATTGACCTGGGGATTCTCTGGGGCAAGGGCGACTGGCCTAGTTTGCAGTCCCATTTGTTAGTGCCGGGAAATCTAGCACCTATTTGCAGTGCTGAATTTATTAAGGAACATGGTCGTCCCGCCACACCCGCTGATTTAGCCAAATATACCCTTATTCATGACGAAGACCATTCTGCCTGGGACGCCTGGGTAGAAAAAGCCAAAGCAGGAGCGGATGCGGTAGATGTTTCGGCGACCTTGACCATTGATGATACTAACGTCCGACTACAATCCATACTTAATAATCAGGGCATTATGCTGGGGTGTCCCACCATTCTGAAAAAGTACATTGATGACGGTAAGTTAGTGCAGCTTTTTGATATTTGTCTAGATACTTACTCGTACTATCTGGTGTATCCGAAAGAATTACAACTCACTAAAAACATGCAGATTTTTGTGGATTGGTTGTTAGCGGAAGCTGGTGCTGAACAAGCAGTGAGATGAGCTCATATAAGCGTGAGTACAGCTTCATTCTGATTGCGCTTGTTTGTGACAATATAGAAAAAAGCTGTTAGCGCTTTATAACAGTTTTCTAATTACAAAAATTATGCGCAAGCGAGTGGAGAGATATCATGATAAAAACAACAAGTACTATTCTAGGTCTTTCGTTAGCTTTGTCCTTGACCCATGTCAATTCCGTAATCGCGGCTGACTTGGTCTGGGATATGCCCAACGAATATCCATCAACTTCTGTCCAAGGGAGAGGGGATGTAGCTTTCTCGAAGTTACTGGAAGAAAAAAGTGCTGGTAAAATTAAAATTTCCCACCACTTTGGCGGCGCTTTGGGTCTGAAATCCAAAGATCAGCTTGATGCCGTCGGCGATGGTATCGTTCAGGTTGCAAATACCTTTATCCCGCCATTGGGTGGCGTTGATCCGATTTTTTTATTGTCATCTCTGCCATTTCTGAGTTCTAACGCGGATGAGGCGCGTAAGTTGTTTGACGCCGCTCGTGAGGACTATGATCGCGTGCTAGCCAAGTTTAATCAGCGCTTGTTGTATTCTTCACCATGGCCATCAAGTGGTATCTGGGGTAAGGAGCCATTGGTGAGTCATAGCACTATCGATAACCTTAAAATGCGTACCTACGATGCCAATGGCACGATGGTGTTCCGCAGCATGGGCTCTGCGCCGATCCAGTTGAGTTGGGCTGATATCGTTCCACAGTTAAGTACCGGTGGAATTAATGCAGTACTAACGTCGATTGAGTCAGGACTGAGCTCCAGCTTCAACGATTATGTCACTCACTTCACTGCGATTAACTACGACAGCACCATCAATCTCGTCACTATGAACAGAGACGTTTGGGAAGACTTATCCCCGGAGCTGCAAGCAGCAGTTACCGATGCAGCCAAAGAAACCGAAGATCAGTTGTGGGCCAATGCGAATGAGGTTATCCGTAAAAGTTATGAGGAAGCAGAGCGTCGCGGTGTAACAATCGTCAGCGATGTCCCAGAAGACTTCCGTAAAGAAATGCAGGATGCAGCAACTCCCGTTATTGAGGCTTGGGCTAAAAAAATGGGTCCTAATGGTAGCAAGATCCTAAGTGCTTATCAGGACGCTATTAACACTAGTCAGTGAGTTTACAGCCTGATGTGACTCTGGATAAAGCTAACTCATAATGCTGTTAGTTGCGGGTAAGTCGAATCCAGAGTGCATCACAATGTCCTTTTGTGGTTGTTAAAAAACGGGATGACCAAGTTATGAATAATCTCTTTATGAAATTCTTGTGCGCATTTGCATCGGGATTTTCTGTTCTTGCAAGTCGGCTTTCAACGGCAGGGGCCATTGGTGCTGTAATTCTTATGATAGGGATGACTCTGCACATAATGACAGAGATAGTCTTGCGGTATTTTTTCAGTACATCAACTTATGTACTTGATGAGTTTGTTGGTTACGGTGTTGCAGCCATGACCTTCTTAGCATTGGGTCATACCTTTGAAAATAATGTACTGATCAGAGTTAACTTTGTTCTGCTTAAAATTCGCAACAACATCCTGCGTAAGTTGGTAGAGATAAGCTGCGTCGTCATTACCTTGGTGATGTGTTCTTTCGTGGCAAGCTATTTCTGGAAAAGTGTAAGTCGTAACTTTGAGCGTGGCTCAACCAGTGAAACTATCGCTCAAGTCCCATTATGGATCCCTGAGTCATTAGCCTTAATCGGTCTGACTATATTTGTTATTCAGATGTTGGCTTATGTATTGCGGTTGGTGTCTGGCAGCAAATTAATGTCTGAACAATAAAAAAGGTAAATGACTATGGACGTTCTATTAAGTATGGGCTTCATGCTGTTGCTGATTATACTTTTCCTTGGTCTTGGGATTTGGGTGTTTTCAGGGTTAATCCTGGTTTCAATCGTCAGTCTGGCAGTCCTTGTCGACTTTCCAATGGACCGTATTGGGATTATTGCCAAGTCTATTATGTGGCGCAGTTCGAGTGCTTGGGAGTTGTCAGCTATCCCGCTGTTTATCTGGATGGGAGAGATTATTTTCCGAACGGATATTTCTGACCGCCTGTTCCGTGGTTTAGCACCATTGGTGCAATGGATGCCGGGTCGTCTTCTGCACACTAATATCTTAGGTTGTACTTTGTTTGCCGCGGTGAGTGGTTCTACATCGGCCACCACTGCTACGGTTGGGAAAATCACTACCAGTGCTCTACGCGAGCGTAACTACAGTCAATCTCTGTCAATCGGTTCGCTGGCCGGTGCAGGTAGTCTTGGTTTGTTGATTCCGCCTTCAATCGTAATGATTATTTACGGTGTTATGGCGGAAGTATCCATCGCTAAGCTGTTTGCTGCAGGTATCTTGCCTGGGCTGCTGGTTGCATTTGTCTACTCTATGTACATCATTATCCGTTGTGTTATTAATCCATCGTTGGCTCCCCGAGATGCTGAGCCGTTCAGTTTTAAAGAGTGCATCAACGGATTACGCAATCTATTCCCAATTGTCGTTCTGATTGTAATGGTGCTGGGTAGTATTTATGCCGGTATCGCTACGCCGTCAGAGGCTGCGGCAGTGGGTGTTGTGGTCACGATTTTATTAACAATTTTCATGCGCAGTTTTTCATGGAATATCATTTTTGAATCGGCCATGGGTGCTATTCGTACGTCCTGTATGGTGTGTTCCATCTTGATTGCCGCTGCACTGCTGTCAACTACCATTGGTTACCTGCATATTCCCGCTCAGCTGGTTGTTATCATCGATAGTATGGGTCTTTCCCCGTATGGACTGCTGTTTATCTTGGCATTGTTCTATATCGTTCTTGGTTTCTTCCTGGATGGTATTTCTATCATCGTAATGAGTTTACCAATCACTCTGCCGCTGATTTTGTCTGCAGGATTTGATCCGATCTGGTATGGCGTGTTCCTAGTATTGATGATTGAGTTAGCACAGATGACACCGCCAGTAGGCTTTAATCTGTTTATCCTTCAAGGGCTAACGGGCGAACCAATCGGCACTATTGTGAAAGCTGCATTCCCGTTTTTCTTACTGATGTGTCTGGTTGTTTTGATAGTCAGCTTGTTTCCAAGCATTGTTCTGTTCTTACCGCAGTTAATGTCATGATGATCCATAGAGGACAAACTTTATGAATATGCCAAAAATTAACACGGTCTTGTACACCACATCTCTGGGTCCCTATACGCGGTATGTGTATCGTCACGCGCTACAGTTGGCATACATCAATAATGCCGAGTTGATTATGTTGCATATCATCAAACCGGTTGGAGCTATGGGTGAGGCGCTGATTAGGGAGTATTTACCTGCAGAGCTTGTTGATGAGGTTCATGATAAAGGTGTGAGCCGCGTCATGGAAAAAATGAAAGCAAGGGTTCATGAGATCATGAGCGACGAAAGTAAAGAAATGGATCGATACAGCGGAGTGGTTATACGACAGCTGGTTGTGACCGGTCGTTACGATGAGACGATTTTGCAGGTTGCAATCAATGAGGGTGCGGATGTGATCGTGATGGGAAGCGAAAATCGTGCGGGCATGCAAAGTGCTAAAACCCAGCGAGTGATTCGTGGCTCCAAGATTCCTGTGTATGTGGTGCCGACGGGGAAAAATTACCCTCAATAAAGGTATACCCTGAATAAGTACACTGACGATAGAAAAAAATAGCGATCAAATGATCGCTATTTTTTTATTGAGAGATAGGTTCGTTTAATTCGATGATGTAACCGTCGGGATCGTAAATAAAACCCAGCATACGAGTGCCGTGGTTCATTGGTTTGGCCGGGCTGCGGATAGCCACTCCTTCAGCTTCGAGGTAGGCCATTGCGTCTTTTACGTTATCCACATTAAAAGCAATGTGCCCATACCCAGCGCCTTTTTCGTAGGGTTCGTTGGTATCCCAGTTGTAGGTCAGTTCCATTGTTGTGGTTTCGTTCTCAGGACCATAACCAATAAACGTATTAGTGAAGCGGCCTTCTCGGTACTCATTCTGCCGTAAAATTTTCATGCCCATAATGCGCACATAAAAATCCAGAGACTTTTCTAAGTCAGACACACGAATCATGATGTGATCAAGTCGGAATTGTTGTTTTTTACCCATAGTCTGACAACCACTTTTTGTTAGTTATTCGAAACTTACCGTACCACAAACTATTTATAGGCAAATGGCGATGCATGCTGAGGTTTACTCACCCAGCATTGAAATCTACTTACTTCTCCATGCGTGGACGCTCTGACAATATGACAACTGACAAGAATGATCGTTGTTAAGAGCTATTTCGTTTTGTGAGAACCAATACGAAAGCGTTGATCCTCATGGGAGTTTAATCGATATGAATATTAAAAAAACAATAAGTCCGATTCCAATGGAAGAGTTCAATATAAGTTATCCAGACGACAAAGGTACGCCAATTTATTCTTTGCCGCCTGAACTGTATTCGTCTAAAGAATTTTATGAGTTTGAGTTAAATGCTGTTTGGCGCAGTGACTGGATTTGTATTGGCCGCGCCAATGAAATTCCTAATGCGGGTGACTACAACACTATTACCATTGGCAATGACCCATTGATCGTTATTCGTGATCGTAGTGGTGCTGTCAACGTAATGTCTAATGTGTGCCAGCATAAAGGCATGCTGATTCTTGAGGGTCGTGGTAATACCCGTCGTCTGCAGTGTCCATTGCACGCATGGGTATACAGCACTAAAGGTGATTTAGTTACAGCACCAGGTTTGAGTGATGTTGAAGAAGACTTCGATGTAAAAGACGTGTGCCTGCCCAAGATTCGCTCTGATATGTGGGAAGGGTTTATTTTCATAACCTTTGATGAAACCATTCCATCGCTGCAAGATCGTTTAGGCAATCTGGGTGAGCAGATCAAAAACTATGGTCTGGCAGATATGCGCGGCCCAGAACCATTGGAAATGACAACCTATGACTGGAACTGGAAAATCTTCAACGACGAATGCTACCACTGTGGTTATTTGCATGCTTCATCGTGGGGAGAAATGTATCCGTTACCGCCATCTGCAGTAGACGAGTCTTCGATTTATAACGATGAATCACAAGGGATCGTTTCTTACGATTTGATTAGCACTCATATCGATGCCGCACCGACCAATACAGGTTCGATTCTACAGCCGCCATTGCCAGGACTGACGGACGCAGAGCGTAAGCGTCTCAGTTACATCACCGTCGCACCCAATATGTTTATCGTGGCGATGCCCGATAAGGTTAAGTACTTTATCTGGTTACCTGCTGGTCCAAAACAGACCTTTTACGGTGTTAGGAGCACACTGATCTCTGGCCGGTTATGGAAGAGGACCTGTTTGCATGGAAAAGAACTCAGGCCGGAATGGACTCTAGTTTTGCTACGCGCGGTCGCTTGACTTCAAAAGAGCAAGTTATTCATCGCCTGCAAAAGTGGTTGATTGATAAATACCGTGCTGAGGATGCTGCTGTACGAGCACAGGATGTTTCGGCACCAGCCAAGGTCGGCTAAAAAAGCAAGCAAACAGACGCGCTTTAACGTGTAATTCTGTTTGCTTGCTACCCCCAGAACAAATGGTGTCTTTGCAGTGTTTACGGCACCCGGAGTGTGTTTATGGCTAATAACAAACAAATCACAGTCAAAGTGGCTGGCCGAAAACAGCTGAACGAAGATATCGTCGGATTAACGCTTGTTACGTTGGACGGTTCACCACTCCCGGACTGGAAGCCTGGTGCACACGTTGAAGTACAGCTGGGTACAGGAAGCGGCACTGACCAGGACGCGGTGATGTTGCGTCATTATTCTTTGTGCGGTGATTACACTTGTACAGATAACTGGGAGGTGGCAATTTTGCGTGAGCCAGCAGGCCGTGGTGGCTCCCAATATATTCATGAGAAAATCAAAGAAGGGGATTTGGTTCAGGTTTCTATACCTCGCAATCACTTTTCTTTCAAATCGGATAAAAAAATACTGTTTATCGCCGGAGGTATCGGTATTACTCCGATTTTACCGATGATTCAGCAGGCAAACATCGAAGGTCTCGACTGGCGTTTAGTGTACTTATCCAGAGAGCGCGGCCGTATGGTGTATCTGGATCGGTTTACCGGATACGACAGTAGCCGTATACGTCTAAACGGCGACGTTGAAGATGGTCGCATAGATCTGCATGAATTGTTAAGTACCTGTGATGCCGACACAGCTGTGTATTCCTGTGGTCCGAAACCGCTACTCGATGCCTTGGAAAAAATTCATGCTGAACAGAAAGATGCCGGCTGGAGCCTGACCATTGAGCGTTTCGCCGCCAGCGATGCTGCTCTTGATCAGAGTGGTTCTTTCGATGTGGTTATTAAAAGTACCGGTGCGCGCATTCATATAGAGGAAGGGCAGTCGATCCTTGAAACCTTGCGCGGTAAGGGCATCAAAATTAAGTGCTCCTGTCGCGATGGTGTGTGCGGTACCTGTGAAACAGGTGTGTTGTCAGGCATACCGGATCACCGTGATTCTGTGCTCTCCGAAGAGGAGCGAGCGGATAATAATTACATGATGGTATGTGTGTCGCGATCGTTTACCGACGAGCTCGTGCTGGATCTCTAATACCGGTTGCAACTAATGAATTATCTGGAGAAAAACTAATGTCGATTAAGCGAGTGGTAGTAACCGGTGGATCTGGACGGGTTGGCAGTTATGTAGTCCGTCAGCTATTAAAAGATTATGACGTGGTGATTGCCGACCTGGTAGCTGGTAATGCTGATGCCGAGTATGTGCAAGCTAACGTGATGGAACTCGATGAGTTACGGGCTGCTTTTAAAGGCGCTGACGCTGTCGTGCATTTAGCAGCGATTGATTTTGATTGGAAGGCTCCAGACGAACAATACATCAACATTAACGTGCGCGGTACTTGGCATGTGCTGCAGGCTGCTGCGGAGATGGGCGTTAAAAAAGTGGTGCTGTGTTCCAGTATTTCTGCCTGTGGTTTATCAGAAATGCGTGCTGACTGGACACCGGAGTATTTGCCGGTGGATGAGCATCATGTCAATAAGCCAGTACAAGCGTATAGCGTTAGTAAGCTGGTTATGGAGCAAATGGCGAAGAGTTTTGTCGACGGCACGGATATGGACGTTATCTGTCTACGACCGCTGGCTGTGGTCTTGAACGAAACGCTCAATGATTATATTAAGTTCGTCGACGACCCAGATCGTCACTGGTTGTTTTACTATGTGACCGGCGAAGACGTTGCTACTGCATTCGACGCCGCACTGAAAACTGAAGGGTTGCGTTACGGTACTTTCTTCCTGAGTGCCGACGATACCTCTCACCCCAAGCCGACACTAGAGTGGTATCAGGACGTGATCGGGGACTTGCCTGAGATTGCCAATCCGCGGTTGTATCAGCAAAACCCACGCGCTTCTATTTTTAGTAACCGTCAGGCTAAAGAACTGTTGGGCTGGCAGCCAACTTCAAATTTTGATGAGTTACGAGCTCAGGCAAAGAACCGTCAAGATAAGTAACTAAGAATTATTAACAAAAATGGTAGGAGTATCTGAAATGAAATCTATACGTACTGGAAAAGTTGATTGGACCGGTGATAACCCCTTCATTTATATGAAAACCGATCCCGAGGGCGATTGGACATCATTGTCTGTGTATTTCCGTATCGCAGCATCTGATTATGGCCGCGGGCATGCCATTATTGTTCTAGAAAACCCCTATGAGCTGAAAGATGATAGCGCCATTCGCGTGTGTCTGACTGATAACGTGGAATTGTCTCGTTATCTGGTTAAAGACTTCCTCTCTCAATTTGCATTATTCCGTAAAGCCGTTTCTTTGCAAAACTTCTTTGCAAAACATGGAATACATTGAAGGTGCGACCTTCAAGACCGAAGCAGATTATCCAAAACAGCATATTGAGTCTGCACATTCTGCGAGCAAAGATATGACCGTTAATCTGGTCTGGGAAGGTCTTAACGAGCCATTTGCTGTGGCTTTACCACCGGCTGAAACCCAAACCGGCAAGCATGAAATGTTCTGCGTGTTCCAAGCAGCAAGCAGCGCCCGAGTTGAAGTCAATGGCAAGGCGATTGCTGGTCAACCTATAGAGCGTGATTTCCTCGATCGTCGTGCTATGTCAGCTGCTTTGGCGAGCAGTGAAAGCTGGGTGCAGATGTCCTGAACCCGTTTATCTGATTAACCAGAGGTATAATAATAATGTTGAATAATCGTGCTGATTCAGTGGCGTTTGATAAGGTTGCAGCGTGCGAGCCGCAATGGACAGGTTTGTGCCAAGTTAAGGACATTCTGGAAGAGCCCGGGAAAGTGTTATTGCACGCTGGGCCTCCTTTCAGAGATGTACACCACATTCCCGAGCCGGTGATGAACTCACTGTGTATCGGTGCGATTTATGAAGGCTGGGCCGCAGAGCGGTCTAAAGCCCGAGATCTGATTATGAGCGGTGCCATTACGGTCGCTGCTGCTCAGGATCACAACATTGTTGTACCTCTGGCTGGTGTGGTATCGCCCTCCATGCAATTGATGGTGGTGAGCGATGTCCGCAATCCAGATTCACGTAAATATTCGGTCTTCAACGAGGGCATGGTGCATTGCACCCGTCTAGGGGTAATGAACCCGCAGTTGCCTGATCATCTGACTTGGCTCAATACCGAATTTGCAGATTGGGTCGGTCAGCGTTTACAAAAACCTATGCTTTTATTACCGCTGATCAAAGCGGCTTTAGCTAAAGGTGATGATTGTCACGGTCGCACGATGGCCGGTTCTGTATTGATTGCTGAACAGTTGAGACAGCAATCAACGGACGCAATTCCAGAAGATATTGATGCATTTTTAAACGAATCACTCGCCTTCGCACTGAATGTGTGGATGGCAGCATGCAGTCTGATGATGGCTGCTGCGGAAGGTGTTGCCGGATCGTCGCTGATTACTCGTGCTGGCGGCAACGGTATTGAATTTGGTGTTCAGGTAGCGGCACAGCCAGGTCAATGGATTGTTGTCGCAGCTCCTGTCCTACATGGTGCTATTGAGCCAGCACATAAAGGACGCATAGCTCTGGGCGCGATTGGCGACAGTGCTGTGGTGGACTTTATGGGTCTGGGTGGCCAGGTGTTGAATACAGCAGAGCAATCCTTTGCGAATCTGCAAGCATACTTGCCTGAGGACGCATTAACGCGTCCAGAAAAAGTATTGTCAGGAACGATTTCCGGTTTTGGTGACCGTGCTGGCGCTACCAATGCACGTTCGGCTGTAGCCAATGCGAGTGGTCCTCTGGTTTTGCTGGGTATGATTGAAGCCTCAGGAGAAGCGGGGCGCATTGGCGGTGGAGTGGCCGATATCCCTGCCGTCTTTTTTGAACAGGTACTGAGCGAGGCTGGGTTATGACAGACAAGCCCTTAAATCAACTCAGTCTGGTCGAAGCCATTCATGCTATTGAAAACGGTGACAGTACTGCAGAAGCAATTATTAATGCTTGTTACGATCAGATCGAAGCTCGAGAACCACAGGTTGCTGCATGGCAGTATTCGTTAACTCGAGAGCAATATTTACAAGCGTATCGCGCCAATCAAGAGTTTTTCAAAAACAGTCGTCTGAAAGGCTTACCGGTGGGTATCAAAGACACAATTGATACCGCTAATATGCCGACTGAAATGGGTTCAAGGCTACATGTAGGGCGGCAGCCGGCAGACGATGCCAGTTGTGTAGCGTTGCTTCAGCAGGCCGGCGGTGTTGTGTTGGGTAAAACTGTCACTACCGAATTTGCTTACTTTCAGCCGGGAGTTACGGCCAATCCGAAAAACCTCCAGCACACGCCAGGTGGATCATCCAGTGGTTCTGCAGCGGCGGTTGCCGATTATATGGTGCCTGCAGCGCTAGGCTCGCAAACGGCTGCATCGGTGATTCGTCCGGCAGCGTATTGCGGTACTGTTGGCTATGTAGGCAGTTGCGGTGAGTTTTCATCTCGAGGCATCCAGCCCTTGTCGCAATCGTTAGACTCGTTAGGGGTTTTCGCTCGTTCAGTAGATGACATTGTGTTGTTGCGCTCGGTATTGCTGAGTAATACCGATGTGAATACCAATGAGCCGACGAAACCTAAACGTATTCTGATATGCCCTGGCAGCAATGTAGGGGATACCGATGAGGATATGAATGCAGCAATGGCTGAATTGGTCGCCCAGTTACAGCAGCACGGCATAGAAACCCCAGTGTTGGACAGCTGTGATTTTATCAAGCGTCTAGTCAGCAATCATGAAACCGTGATGGCCTACGAGGTGTATCGCAATCTGGCAACAGAGCGTCAGCACCCAGAATCATTGAGCGAGTCTTTCCGCGGTCTGCTGCATGAGGGTGAAAACATTACACGGGCAGACTACCTGGCAGCGTTGCTTAATATTGGCAAAACGGCACGTTGGTTATGGCATCAAGATCCAACTATCGACGCTATCTTGGCTCCCGCTGCGCCAGGTGCTGCGCCGGCAGGACTGGCCGCTACTGGTAAACCTTATATGAGCCGTCCTTGGCAAGCGATGGGCTTGCCGGTGATTACCTTACCGGGTTTGACCAACGCAGCAGGGTTACCA
>CAJDWG010000026.1_pt1 | contig 13023 bp, 9 predicted proteins | sample 7391571 | NCBI WGS metagenome assembly CAJDWG01 (sample SAMEA7055722, study PRJEB34461) | soil metagenome | biome: terrestrial ecosystem; feature: Peninsula; material: soil | place: Antarctica | collected 2016
CCAGTTAAATCGGCAGCAGAAATTTTCCAATGCTTTTCTGGTTTGAGAAAACGTTGCTGTAAACGGTGTTTTTGCTCGTCTTTAGTCACATGCAAATAGACTTTAATGAGATGAATATTCTGCTCAACTAATTGTGTTTCAAATTCCAATAACTGTTGTAAACGCCCAGCTGCTTGGTTGTCATCAATATAGCCATCGGCTAAATCGCTGACTAAACTTTCATAAGGCGTGCGATTAAATATCGTAAGCATGCCAGGTGCCGGCAGTTCTCTGCGGTAGCGCTCTAAGAAGTTTTCACGACGCTGTTGCTCAGTGGGTTTTTGGAAATCGCTGACACGTACACCTTGCGGGTTCAGGCCGCGCAAGCTGTTGCGAATCACCCCGTCTTTACCTGAGCAGTCAGGGCCTTGCAGCCAGACCAAGATAGCTGGGCCATTATTGGCCCAGAGCAACTGTTGTTGGCGGTCCAAGCTATTGCGCACTGCTTTTAGGCGCTTTTCACAATCATGCGGCGTTAGACCAAAATCACGAGCAGAATCGAGATTGAGCTCGCTGCTGGAATGGTAAAAGCATTGCTTCAGCACAGCATCGGCTAGCCGCATATTAATCCTTATTACGCTTGAGTTGATCTTTAAGCTGAGTTGGCAATTGACGAATAATCAGCATATCGCGTGCTTCATCATATTCAACTTTAGAACCTAGCAGATGCGATTCAAAGCTAATGGAGATACCTTCCGCACGGCCGGTAAAACGGTGAAAGGCATTTAATGTGCGTTTGTCAGCCGGTATTTCAGGCGATAAACCATAGTCTTTATTGCGAATATGGTTGTAAAAAGCCTGTGGGTTTTCTTCATCTAACGCTTCGGATAAGCCTTCAATACTTACCACTTCGCCTTTGCGCGACTGGGTATTGGCATAGCTGATTAGATTATTGGTTTTTTCTCGAGCTTGCTCTTCAGCTAAGTCTTCGCTTTCAACAAAGTCGCTAAAAGCTTTGAGTAGCGTACGCGTTTCACTTGGACCATCAACACCGTCTTCGCAGCCTAAAAAGTCACGAAAACCCTCGATGACTTTTTTGCCATTTTTACCTTTCAGGTAGGAAATATATTGCTTAGATTGGCTGTTGTTTTTCCATTCAGACAGATTAATGCGCGTGGCTAAGTGCATTTGGCTTAAATCTAAATAACGTGCAGGTTCAACCTCCAATCCAGTGGTAATCACCATACCTTCGCTGTGCTGGAGCACGGCAATGGTTAGGTAGTCGGTCATACCTTGTTGGTAGTGGGCAAATAAAACGTGGCCAGAAAGCGTGATATTAGCCTCATCCAACTGTTTTTTAAGATGCCCAACAGCGTTAAGACTGAACTGGGTAAAATCAATTTTTTCTGCTAAAAAGTCGCTTAACCAATTTGACAGTAGCGATTCAGCACCATCTATTTTGAAAAAGCCCCAGGCTTTGGTTGGCTTGCTGTTGTAGCTGTCATTGATATCAGCAAGCAGATGTTCTAAAGCGCTGCTCTGTGGCAAGCTTTCACTGCGGGTGTTGACGACTGCGGGGCTGTCATCAGGCTTTTTATCAATAAAGTGAACAATACAGTGATGCACAGGCATGGCGATTTAACCTTAATAACAAATGGCAACTCGCCGTGCATAGAGTACACGGCGAGTGTGGAGCAAGAGGCTTGTATAAAGCATTACAGCTTTTTTTCTCGCTCAGTTTTGAAACTTACTAAGCGCTGCAAAACATAGCGAACATGCAAATGCAGTTCATATAATTCATTGGTATACGACAGTGGCACTTCAACTTTAGCCAACTCATCTTGCATATCTTTCAGGCGTTGAATTTCATCGTCAATATGCTGCGGCAAAGTATCGTCAGCGAGTTGTCTATCAATATCGCGCAGGTATCTGTACCAACGATAAATGCGCGCACGAATGCGCCAGCGATAGATCGGACCGGCCACTTTAAACAGTGGAAACAGCAGCACTAATAAAGGAATCACTAAAATAATATAGCGGTCGGCCAGTGATGCAATTCTAAAGGGCAAGAAGCGCTGCAGTAACGGCAAACCTTTAGTGTGGAAGTATTCAGCTTCGGTTAGGGTGGCAAAATTATGTGGTAAGTTTTGCGGCCAAGCATCCGGCGCATCAATCAGTGAGCCGGCTTTCATCACTTTTTGCGCGGAGACTAAAATCAATGCCGTCAACGCGGGGTGAAAGGACTCATTAGCCATCAACATGGCAACGGGGCCAATTGTGGTGGTATCACGTGGCGGTTGATTAGTGGCAAGATTAAGTAAGCCTGAACCCACTTGAACTTTAGTAATAAAGGGTAGGCGTGCGCGATAGGCTTCGGCTTGGCTAAAGCCGACCAGTTGCAAATCACTATGGCTGGCAGCTTCTTGTACCAACGCACTTTCAGCAGGGCCTAAAAAGAATGCGGCATCGAGCTGGTCATCCAGCAGCGCGGTGAGAGCTTTTTTGCCACTGCTTGCGAGCCATGTAGCAGGCAGGTTTTGACTATCAATCTGATTGGCGGCGAGCATGGAGTCAACCATCATGCGAATGCCACCATTGGCTGTGCCGACTGCTGTGCGCAAAGGTATTAATTCACTGAGTGCATTAATGGGGAGATCTTTGCGGGCAAACAGCCAGAGCGGCTCTTGGTACACAGCGCCGAGATAGATAAGTTTGTTACGCTGCTGGGCATTGAGATCAAGGTCTTGACCGCTTTGCAATAATGCAAGATTGACCCCGCTGTCTTTATCCAACAAACGTTCAGTATTTTCCCGTGAGCCTTTACTGTTGACCAGCTTTAGATCAAAATCTTCTTTGGCCAGCTCGTCGCGTAGTTTTTCTGCAAAATGCGCATAACCACCGCCAGCACTGCCGGTACTCATAGTAGCGTGCATGGGCGGCGGGGGTGCAACAAAGTAAAATAGCGCAGCCACTAATAGTGCTAATACTGGCACTAACCATAAGTTGGCGCGTAGCATAATTGAGAAATCTTGCAGGATACGTTTCATCAGGCAGTCCTTATTTGAGCTTATAGTTATTATGCATCGCCAGCTTTACGGCGAGGTATACCAAAGCGCTGACGGCGCTCCCATAAGCATTTACGACTGATGCCCAACTTGCTCGCTAAATCTGTTTCAGTCATTTTATCTTGATGCTCAAGCACAAAGTGCTGAAAATAGTCTTCCAACGATAAGTCACTAGCGGCAACGTCTGTGCTGGCAGCTGAATCCGCTTCAGCTTGCGCTGTTGCCGTAGCAATGGCTGACTCTACGGCGTCTGATGCATTTTGAATGATGATTTCTTCAGCTAAATCAACATCAATACCCATCAGTTCGGTTGTCACTTGACTGCCTTCGCAGAGAATCACCGCGCGTTCCAAGGCATTTTCTAACTCACGAACGTTACCGGGCCAGCTGTATTTTTGCAGTGCTTGTCTGGCTTGATCAGTAAAACTCATAGGCTCTTTATTCATGCGCAGGCGTTGACGCTCAAGCAGGATGTCTGCAATTTCCACCACATCGTTACCGCGGTCACGGAGAGCAGGCAAGTGTAGGGCAATTACATGCAAGCGGTAGTACAAGTCTTCACGGAAGCCGCCGGTCTTCGATAAGCTTTTTAAATCACGGTGAGTGGCTGCAACCAGGCGTACATCAACTTTTTGTGAGTGCACAGAGCCGACCCGACGGATTTCACCTTCTTGTAGTACGCGTAATAAACGCGCCTGCGCTTCTAAAGGTAGCTCGCCAATTTCATCTAGAAATAGTGTGCCGCCATCTGCAGCTTCAACTAAACCTGTACGAGCGGAAACGGCACCGGTAAAGGCGCCTTTTTCATGACCAAAGAGTTCTGATTCAATTAGCGACTCTGGAATTGCAGCACAGTTCACGGAAATCATCGGGGCTTTGGCACGTTTCGATAAGTTATGCAGAGCGCGGGCCACCAGTTCTTTACCGGTGCCTGACTCACCTTGAATCAGCACGTTGGAATCGGTGGGTGCCACTTTACGGATTTTACCGTACAGCGCTTGCATCGCAGCACTGCTACCAATAATGCCGATATCGGAATTATCAATAATTAACTGCTTACAAGCCTCTAAGTCGTCATCACTAGTGTCGGCATCATCCATGCTGTGCTGTTGGTGATCAGCAATAATCCGTGCAACCGTTTGCAGCATTTCATCATGGTCAAAGGGCTTGGCAATATAGTCAATGGCGCCCAAACGCATGGAATCAACCGCAGAGCGCAGGCTGGCATAGCTGGTCATAATCAAGACAGGTCGGGGTTCGGCCAGCTTAATCATTTCAGTTCCCGGCGCGCCTGGTAATCGTAAGTCGCTGATAATTAAATCAAACGAGGTAATGTTGTGCTGCTCTTGTGCTTCTTGCACTGAGCCTGCTTCACTGACTTGGTATTTGTTGCGCTCAAGTAAACGACGCAATGCTGAGCGAATAATCGGCTCATCTTCAACAATCAAAATATGATGCATTATTACTCTCTCTAAGCAATCAGGATGAAGTGCAGTGCTATGGCTAAGCAGCTCATAACAGGCCCTTCACAACTGGATTGGAGGATTGGCTATGACGCGGCAAGCTGATTCTAAAACGTGTGCCGCGCTGCTGTTCAAGGTCGGCGGGGCTGTCCACATGGATTTCGCCATGGTGCTCTTCGATCATTGAGTAGACCAATGCAAGCCCAAGCCCAGTGCCTTCACCAGGATCTTTTGTCGTAAAAAACGGTTCAAATAAATGCTCTAAATTAGCGCTACTAATACCACTGCCTTGATCCTCTATAGATAACTCTACATGAGAATGGTTGGCCGTTGTACGGATATAAATCTGTCCAGATTCAGGGCTGGCATCGCGCGCATTCGATAATAAGTTGATCAGCACCTGAGTCAGTCGTTGTGGGTCACCCAGCACCCAGTGCTGAGTATCGCAGGAGTTAAAAAAGTGCACTGTCTTGCCAAGTTTATTCAAACTTAACAAATGAATAGCTTCACTGGCTACATCAAATAAGCTAACAGGTTCATGGCTGTCATGCTGTTGTTGACCCGAGTGTGAGAAGCTCATTAGCGACTGCACAATTCGGGTGACACGCTTGGTTTGATCAACAATCTGGCTGCTAATCTCGGTGATTTCAGGATCATCATCGCGCTCATAGCGTAGATTTTGCGCCAAGCAAGCAATCCCAGTAATCGGATTGCCAATTTCGTGAGCAACACCGGCAGCCAGACGACCAATGGAGGCGAGACGCTCTGAGTGCACCAGTTTGTCTTCGAGTTGGCGGGTTTCGGTGGCATCTTCAACCAGTAAAACTAAGCGGCTATTACCACCCGCTGTGGGTTGATCGATAGCTGATTTATGCAAGTTTAACCAGCGCGATTCATAAGGGCCATGTAAAGCGTGCTTGTATAAGTGAGCCGCATGACCTTGTGCAAAACCGCTTAGTAGCTCGCGCCATGGGCTATCAATACTATCCAGTCGTGTACCTACCACGCGCGAAGCGGTAATCCCTGTAAGGTCTTCTAAAGCGCGGTTCCACATTAGAATTTCATAGTCTTTAGCTAAGGAGCAGACGCCCATTGGTAAGTCTTGTAGCGTCTGCCGGTGGTAACGACGCAGGGTATCAAGTTCGGCAGCTAAACCTGTAAGTTGCAACTTATAGTCTTCTAGGCGGTTTTCGATAAAGTGAATATCTTCGGTGACATAGGTTTCACTATTGGCTTTATAAGGCAAAAATGTGCCAACTAAATCTTGTGCAATGCTGGGACCCATCATACCGGATAAGTTCGCTTCAATGCGATCACGCAAGCGGCGTAGAGCAAAGGGGCGACGCTCATCAAAGGGGAATTTCAAATCTTTTAGAGCGTGTTCAACTTCACGTTGTGCAGTCATCGCACCTAGCGGCTTCGCCAGTTCAGTGACGAACTCTTGTGGCGTGCCAGCGCTCAGTTCACGGCGCTCAGTTCGGCGTACATTATTAACCATACAGGCTTGTGCAGCGCTTTGTTCTGCATCACTGCTGCGTGTAATTAATGACACGAGGATAAAAATAAAACAGTTTACCCCTAGTGCTGCAATCGCAGAGTAATGCCAGTTGTGATCATCTAATAAGTAGATGTAGTCAAGAAGTGGAATATAAAACTCTTCAATATTGCTAAATGTGGGTAGCAGCATGCCCGCCGCCCAAGTCAACATGCCTGCTATAGCGCCACTGATAAAGCCATAGCGATTGGCTTTGGGCCAATAGAGTACCGACAGCACGCCAGGTAAAAACTGTAAAGTGGCGACAAAAGCCATTAAGCCAAGGCTGGATAAATTTTGCTCGGAGCGCAGCAATAGATAGGAGCCATAACCCGCTAGAATAATCGCAAAAATAAGCGCGCGGCGTGTCCACTTCAGCCAGCGATAAATATTGCCTTCAGCTGGTGGCTGATACAAAGGCAGCACTAAGTGGTTTAACACCATGCCCGACATCGCAAGGGTGAGTACGATAATCACGCCACTCGCAGCGGATAAGCCACCCATAAAGGCTAATAAGGTTAAGCGTTCGCTATCCAGCGCCATACCTAAGCCTAGAGTGAAATACTCGGGAGGAGTCGGTGCGCCAATTTTCAAGCCGGCCCACAAAATCGGTAAAATCGGCAAGCTCATTAATAGCAGAAACAGCGGCACACCCCAGCTAGCAGTCAGCATTGAGCGCGGGTTAAGGTTTTCAGTAAAGGTCATATGGTACATATGCGGCATAACAATCGCTGAGGCGAAAAACAGCAGCAACAAGGTGCGCCATGGACCTTCTTGCAAGGGTAACCGCAGGTCTTTCAGTAGTACGCTATTTTGTGTCAGCCAAACATCTAGGTCGTTAGGGCCGTCAAAAACAACAAAGAGTGCATAGGCACCAATCACTAGTAAGGCAATCAGTTTTACCAATGACTCAAAGGCAATTGCAAAGACTAAACCTTCATGCTTTTCACGGGTGGCAATATGTCGAGCACCAAATAAAATCGAGAATAGCGTGATTAAAATACAAAAGAGGAAGGCCACGAGGTCTTGAATGGGTTGGCCAGTGAGAATGCCAATAGTATCTGCGACCGCTTGAATCTGTAATGCCAATAAGGGTAGCGCACCTAACAGCATACCGATTGTTGCGATTGCACCAACCCAGCTGCTACGAAAACGAAACGCTAAAAGGTCTGCTAATGAAGAAAGCTGGTGAGTGCGGGTTAGATTTAAAATAGGGTATAGCAGCACTGGCGCTAATAAAAACGCGCCTGATATACCTAAATAAATAGCCAGAAAACCATAGCCATATTGATAAGCTAAACCCACCGTACCAAAAAACGCCCAAGCACTGGCATACACACCTAAAGATAAAATATAGGTGATGGGGTGACGTACAACGGCGCGTGGTACCCAGCCTTTTTCAGTTGACCAGGCAACACCAAATAGAGTCAGTAAATAGGTCGTGCTGATTAGAACCAGCTGGCTCAGGCTAAAGCTCGTTTGCATCTTTCTGACTCTGTAAGATAAAAGTGACCACGATAAGGATCAGCCACAATATATAAGGGCGATACCAAACACTATCTGCTGCCGTCCACCAATCCATTATGGCGGGCGAAAACAGATAAATGCTGACAACTAAAATCAGAACTAAACGATAAATATACATGCTGTTACTCAACACTCAAGTGTCACTGATAGTAACCAAGCGCACGACAACCTGCCACAGTTAAGTGCAGTATATTAGACGTTTATCGTACAAAATGACCCTGGCGGCGCTCTATACGAAACTCAAGTGTACTGGCGCGATAGCCTGCTCGTAAGCTGGGCATGGGTAGGCAGGTTTGCCACTGAGCAGCTGGTGCTAATGGGCTTGAGCTGCTGTAGCGAGCTTCGGTAAACAAGGTTTCAACTAAGTTGATATTCTCACCAGGACGGTAGGCAGCGATACGCCACTGCAAGTCTTTGAGTGATTTGTCCGTGTTGTTACGTAACTTCACACGCAGCGGCGTGTCAGGTGGGCATTGCTGCGGTGCATAGCTGATCTGCATATCTAAACGATCCAGCAAACGCTGATTATTGCGTTCATCTAAAATCAGCCAGCCTGCAATACTGCCCAGCACAGCTAGCATCGGCACACCAATGGCTAAAGTGCGTTTTGGGTAGCGCAATAATAGGGCGATCCAAGTGATTGGAATTAAAGCAGGTGGCAGCATTGATTAGTCCTCGTCGTGATCGCGTAAAAATACTAAATGGGTCGGCTTAGACTGTTCAGTGCTGTAGTAATAATCTTGCTCAGTAAAGTCTTTTAGCGCCTCGACTGAGTCAATTTTATTTTGAATCACATAGCGCGCCATAATGCCACGTGCTTTCTTTGCGTAAAAGCTGATGATTTTATATTGACCATTTTTTAGATCTTTAAAATCAACATTGATCAAAGTGGCGTTCAGTTGTTTAGGTTTTACCGCTTTAAAGTATTCATTGGACGCTAGGTTAAGCAGCACGCTGGCTTTTTGCTCAGCTAAGCACTTATTCAGCGACTCAGTAATATGCTCACCCCAAAACTCATAGAGGTTGTTACCTGCTGAATTCTGCAGTTTAGTACCCATTTCTAGGCGATACGGCTGCATTAAATCAAGCGGACGTAATACGCCATACAAACCAGACAAAATCCGTAAGTGCTGTTGCGCATACTGGAAGTTTGCGCCAGTTAAACTCTCAGCGTCTAAACCGGTATACACATCACCTTTAAACGCCAAAATGGCTTGTCGAGCATTCTCTAAAGTAAAGTCAGGCTGCCACTCGGTAAAGCGTGCCACGTTTAAACCGGCCAACTTATCCGACAGCTTCATCAAATCTGCCAGTTCATTGGGTGAAAGTTTGCGCAAGACCTCAACCAGTTGGCTTGATTGTTCGAGGTAGCGCGGCTGGGTGAAATCCTCAGTGGCTAAAGGGCTTGTGTAATCCAGCGTTTTGGCTGGTGAAATAACCATAAGCATAAAATTAGATCCTTGGAATACGGCTGCTGGCAATGTAGTCAGCAAGCGGATAAGCGGACAATATGGCCTCGAGTATACAAGCTATCAGCTCTAATAGGCGCCGGCTTTATATCAATGAGCCAGCAAATGCAGCGTGAATCTGCGACAATAGCCGGCTCTGATTTAGATATGTATTAGTCGTTAATGAGCAAACAACAATCCCAGAACGCATTACTTGCGCAGATCAAACTCGCCATGAGCGCTGACCAGTATCGGTTGCGTCAACGCTTGTTGTCGCTGCTGAAAACACCTGAGCATGAACAGTCGCTCGTCCAATGGCAACAGGATTTAGAAAAGTCCTGTAAGCAGGTCGAAAACCGACGCTTAAGTATCCCAAAAATTCACTACGATGACAGCTTGCCGATTGCTGAGCGCCGCGAAGCGATTAAAGAGGCGCTGCTGAAACACCAAGTACTGATTATTGCTGGTGAAACCGGTTCGGGTAAAACCACGCAATTACCGAAGCTCTGTTTAGAGCTGGGACGTGGGACTCAGGGGTTGATTGGTCACACCCAGCCGCGACGTTTGGCGGCACGCAGTGTTGCGGCGCGCATTGCTGAAGAAATCGGCACGCCGTTGGGTGAGTTGGTCGGTTATCAGGTGCGCTATGAAGATCAGAGTCATGAGCGCACCCTGATTAAGTTAATGACGGATGGTATTTTGCTGGCTGAAACCGGCCGTGATCGTTTCTTGCAACGTTACGACACCATTATTATTGATGAGGCGCATGAGCGCAGTCTCAATATTGATTTCTTGCTCGGCTATATCAAACAAATTTTACCGCGCCGTCCTGATCTGAAAGTGATTATCACTTCGGCAACCATTGATCTTGAGCGCTTCTCGAAGCATTTTGATAATGCGCCAATTATTGAAGTGTCGGGCCGTACTTATCCGGTGGATACTTGGTATCGCCCTTTGGTGGCTAGCCAAGATGAAGATGGCAATACGATTGAAGAAGACCTCAGTGCTGACCAAGGTATTCTCAATGGTTTGTTAGAAATTGCTGAGCATGAGCGCCGCGAAAAGCGTTTGCCTGGTGATGTATTGGTGTTTTTACCCGGTGAGCGTGAGATTCGTGAATGTGCGGAAGTCTTGCGTAAAGCACAACTGAAACATACTGAGATTTTACCGCTGTATGCGCGTTTATCGCCCAGCGAGCAGCAGAAGATTTTCCAAAGCAGTCCAGCAGTCCGGCGCGTAAAGTAATTCTTGCCACTAACGTAGCTGAGACTTCGTTAACAGTGCCGGGTATTCGCTATGTGATTGATAGCGGTACCGCACGCATCAGCCGTTATAGCTATCGCGCAAAAATCCAACGTCTACCGATTGAAGCGATTTCGCAGGCCAGTGCTAATCAGCGCCAAGGTCGTTGTGGTCGGGTTGAGGCGGGGATTTGTATTCGTCTGTATAGCGAAGCTGATTATTTAGGTCGTCCAGAGTTTACTGATCCAGAGATTTTACGCACCAATCTGGCTGCGGTGATTTTGCAGATGCTGCATTTACGTTTGAATGTGCTGCAAGAGCTCAGTGCGGTCGATCGTGATAGCAAGCTGACTGATCTGGGTAAACAGCTGGCACGCTTGCCCATTGATCCACGGGTTGGCCGCATGTTGCTGGCGGCTGCAGAGCAAGGCAGTTTGCGTGAGATGTTAATTGTCGCCAGTGCTTTGTCCATCCAAGATCCACGTGAGCGCCCAGCCGATAAACAGCAGGCTGCGGATCAAGCGCATGCGCAGTGGAAAGATCCTGACTCGGACTTTGCCGTACTGATTAATATTTGGCGCAGTTTTGAAGAGCAACGTTTAGCCCTCGGTAGTTCAGGTGTACGCCGTTGGTGCCGAACCCATTTTCTTAATTATTTACGTATGCGTGAATGGCGTGATGCGCATCGCCAGCTCACTTTAGTGTGTCGCGAATTACAGCTGCCATTTAATGAGCAAGGTTGTGATTACGCGCAGCTGCATAAAGCGTTGCTAACCGGTTTACTCAGCCAAATTGGCCAGAAAACTGAAGACAATGATTTCTTAGGCGCACGCCAACGACGCTTCTTTATTCACCCATCCAGCACCATAGGGCGTAAACGTCCGCAATGGCTGATGGCTACCGAGCTGGTGGAAACTACTAAACTATTTGCTCGTTTAGTGGCGAAGATTGAGCCGGAATGGGCCGAGCAGCTGGCTGAACATTTAATCAAGCGTACCTATCTTGAGCCGCATTGGGAAAAACGCCGTGGCCAAGTAGTGGCCTATGAGCAAATCACTTTATATGGTCTGATTATTATTGGCCGTCGCGCTGTGCATTATGGGCCGATTGATCCGGTGCTCAGTCGTGAAACCTTTATTCGTGAAGGGTTAGTGGCTAATGACATCCTTAGTCGTGCACACTGCTTGCAAGCCAATCGAGAGCTATTGGCCACCCTTGATAAGCTGGAAGCAAAAGCCCGTCGTCGTGATATTTTGGCTGATGATGAAGCGTTGTTTACTTATTACGCTCAGCATATTCCTGCGGATATTTATCAAACCGCCAGTTTTGACCGTTGGTATAAACGCAGCAGCGTTGATGATCCGCAGCTATTACTGATGACTGAAGCGGATGTATTGGCGCGCGATGCCACTGAAGTCACCGCCAATCAGTATCCAGATACCTTGCATTGGCAAGAGATTCAGCTGCCCCTTAGTTATCACTTTGAACCCAATCATCAGCGTGACGGTGTGACAGTAACTATTCCTGCGCCGCTATTAGCGCAAATCCCTGAGTCGCGCTTGCAGTGGTTGGTGCCGGGTTTGTTGGCGACGCGCTGTATTGCTTTGGTGCGCAATCTACCCAAAGCGGTACGTAAAAACTTTGTGCCGGTGCCCGACTTTATTGCTGCAGCCTTAGAAGGGATGCCATTTGCTCAAGGCACCTTAAGCGAGGTGCTGGCGCAACAACTATTGCGCATGACCGGTGTGCGCGTCAGTGACGAGCTGTGGCAGCAAGCGGCTGCGCAGTTAGACCCGCATCTACAAATGAATATAGAGGTGGTCGACGCTAGCGGTAAACATCTGGGCGAAGGTCGTGATTTATCAGAATTGCGCAGCCGTTTCTCCGGTGCCAGCCAGCAAGCGTTAGCCGAGTTAAAACAAGCGAAAAATGCACCTAAAGCGCTGAAAAGTGATTCCTTTACCGTCGAGGCGCAAAGTATTCACCAAGTGGCTGGCATGGCTATGACCGTGTATCCCGCGCTAGTTGATAGTGCCGGCGAGGTGCAAGAAGGCCGTTTCTCAACCCAGCAGCAAGCTGATCAAGAACACCGCCGTGCGCTGCAGCGTTTGTTACTGCAGCAATTGGCCGAGCCGGCTAAGTATTTACGTACGCGCTTGCCTGGCTTAACTGAAATGGCTTTGCTCTACCGTGATGTTGGGCGTATTGAAGCGCTTACCGAAGATATTCTTTTGGCTAGTGTTGATCGCTGTATGTTGCAGGATCTAGCGGTATTGCCGCGTGATACACAATCGGTTGCGCAACTTGCTGATGCTAAGCGTGGTGAGTTGGTGCCGGTAGCGGAACATCTGGCGAGAACCGTCTTACTGATTTTAAAGCTCTGGCATGAGATCAAAAAACGTTTAAAAGGCCGGATTGATCTATCCATGGCTGTGGCACTGAATGATATTAAAAATCAGCTGGCCACATTGCTGCATGCTGGTTTTGTCCGCGATACGCCAGCACCCGCGTTATTTAAAAGCGATTGAGCAACGTTTAGATAAATTACCCAGCCAAGTGCAGCAGGACAGGGTATGGACCATTGAGCTAACTGGTTACACCGATAAGCTGAAAAAACGCCAAGCTAAGCATGCCAAAGAGGGCCTCTATGATGAGGAGTTGGTGCTGTATCGCTGGATGTTGGAAGAGTATCGCGTATCGTTATTTGCCCAGCAGCTTGGCACTAAAGTGACAGTGTCGGATAAGCGCTTAAGTAAGCAGTGGAG
>CAJDWG010000011.1_pt1 | contig 12917 bp, 14 predicted proteins | sample 7391571 | NCBI WGS metagenome assembly CAJDWG01 (sample SAMEA7055722, study PRJEB34461) | soil metagenome | biome: terrestrial ecosystem; feature: Peninsula; material: soil | place: Antarctica | collected 2016
TACGCTTCCTAAAATTGCTACGGCAAATACCGCGTAACGTATAACCAGCATAAAATCTCCAATCATTCTGTGCTTGGCAGTCTAAGTACGGCTGCCAAGTACAGGTTAAGTCAATTACAGTTGTTGTGCAGCGAAGGTGTCGCACTGACTGACATTGCCCGTCTTATAACCTTGTGTAAACCAGCGTTCACGTTGGGCAGATGTGCCATGGGTAAAGGAATCCGGTACAACATAGCCGCGTGCTTGCTTTTGCAGTCGATCATCGCCAATGGCTTGCGCGGCATTGATGGCATCTTTTAAGTCACCAGGCTCCAACCAAGCATGGCGCTGTTGGGCATGATAAGCCCAGACGCCAGCAAAGCAGTCGGCTTGTAATTCTTGGCGCACCCAACCAAGCATGGCGCTGTTGGGCATGATAAGCCCAGACGCCAGCAAAGCAGTCGGCTTGTAATTCTTGGCGCACCAATAAACCATTTTCTCCAGTCATGCGCTCGCCACGCTGACGTGCAGCATCTATGCGAGCAGTGATACCTAGCAGAGTTTGCACATGATGGCCGACTTCATGGGCGATCACATAGGCTTGAGCAAACTCACCAGTGGCAGCAAAGCGTTGTTCCATTTCTTTAAAGAAGGAGAGGTCGAGGTACACTTGTTGATCGCCAGGGCAATAAAAAGGCCCAACCGCTGAGTCGGCAAAGCCACAGGCTGAGCGTACACTGCCGCTAAACAAAATCAGCGTAGGGTCTTGATAGCTTTTTCCTGCTTGCTTGAAGAGGGCGCGCCAGGTGTCTTCAGTATCGCCAAGAATAGCGCGAACAAACTCACTTTGCGGATCATTGCTGGGTGCGGTTTGCTGGCTACTTGTTCCGCCAGTATTAATACCGCCTTGTTGAATCGCTTGGCCGGCGATATTACCCACGATTTGCATCGGATCTTGGCCGCTTAAAAGACCCATGATCACGATAACCGCAACTGCACCTAAAGTGAGGCCTTTGCCACCGATGCCACCTTTGCCGCGTTGATCAACTACGTTGTCACTGCGGCGAGCTTTTTTCCAGCGCATAAAAACTCCTTATTCTTATTTGTTTCAATCAGTTGGTTATTACGAGGTGTGCCAAGTAATTGTTTCTACGCTGCCATCGGCATTCACTTGCAGCCAGCTATCAACATTGGCATCACCGTCAGTTTCTTGCCAGCTACCTGGAGCACAACGCACATTAACTTGCAGATAGGCTGCAGCCGCTTGTGCGCACTCAGCATCATCAGCCCAGGGTGTATTATTGCTTTCTAATAAGAGGCTATTCCACTTGCCGACGGCTTGCTCAAACCAAGCCACAGGAATACCTGCAGATTGGCAACGTGAGACACGGCCCTTTTTTTGCCAGTCACATGCTGTGCCCAGTGCTTCAGTCAGCCATGCGCTAATTGCATCACGATTGGTTTCTTTTATATAAATTTCAATATCGGGTTGGCGCATAGATTATTGCTCCATCTTTTCGATCCAGTCATAGCGAATGGCAACGGTTGTAGTTAACGTTTGTCCAATCACTGCTTCGCGTTTTTGTGCATTGGCACGCCAGCCGTGTGGTGTCATCGCTAATAAGTCACTGCGTGCTTTAGCATCGTCAAGTGTCATAGTGAAGTATAAGGTTTCACTGTGGATCTGACGCATTCCTTCTGGGATCAGTTGCAGATGCTTGCTGTCATCATATTCGCGTACTTCGTCGTATAACTGTTCACGCAATTCGATGAGGTGGTCACTGGCTGGGCCCATACGCAATAATGCACCGCCTGGCGCCAGTACGCGCTGTGCTTCTTGCCAGTCTAGAGGACTGAAAATACTGGCAATGGCTTGGCAACTGCCGCTGGCCAATGGCAAACGTGCCATGCTGGCGACCAGCCACGTGGTATTGGCATCCCGTTTGCAGGCTTGCTTGACTGCTTCGCGAGAAATATCTAAAGCGTAACCTTGACTGTCCGGTAGAGCCTTGGCGATATGTGCGGTGTAATAGCCTTCACCGCAACCAATATCCAACCATTGCTGGGGTTGGCGCTCTTGCATTAAAGCGGCAAAGCGTTCAGCCAGCGGCGCGTAATGGCCAGCAGAAAGGAAGTCTCTTCGCGCTTGTACCATCGCTGGGTTGTCACCCGGCGCACGGCTGTTTTTATGTTGTACCGGTAATAAGTTTATATAACCTTGTCGAGCACGGTCAAAACTGTGCTGATAGATGCAGCGTAAGCTGTTTTCATGTGCGGTCAGTGCCGACTGGCAGATGGGGCAGATAAGCATGTCAATCCCCGAGCCCTAAGTGATTGTGGGCTGTGTTGAAAGTGATAAAGGTGTTTGCGCAATATTGTGCAAGACAATGCTGCGCACGCTAGTAAATTCTGTGTGCATTGTAGTGAAATAGCCCCTGTTTTGTAAGCGCTACGACGAATACTGCTAGAATGCGGCAGCGATTTTTTTGAGGTTGTCTGATGGATGATTTGCGTTTTGGCGGTATTGGCCGCTTATACGGTATTGAAGGTCTGCAGCGTTTAGCAGATGCGCATGTTGCTGTGGTCGGGATTGGCGGTGTCGGCTCATGGGCCGCTGAAGCCTTGGCGCGTTCCGGAGTTGGCGAGATTTCTTTATTTGATTTAGATGATATCTGCGTCACCAACACCAACCGCCAAGCGCATACCTTAACTGAGACTGTGGGCCAGGCTAAGGTGGATGTGATGGCGCAGCGTATTCAAGCGATTAACCCTGCTTGTAAGGTGCATGCCGTTGCAGACTTCGTTAGTAAAGAGACGATGGCGCAGTACATTACCCAGGACCTAGACTTTGTTGTCGATTGCATTGATAGCGTGCTGGCCAAAGCGGCATTGATTGCTTGGTGTAAGCGCCGCAAGATTCAAATTGTTACCACTGGTGGTGCCGGGGGGCAAACTGATCCCACGCAGATACGTGTCGGTGATTTAAATAAAACCTTTAATGATCCATTGGCATCTCGTGTACGTTCATTGCTACGCAGTGACTATGGCTTTTCACGCACGCCTGGTCGTCATTACAGCGTGCCATGTGTCTTTTCTACCGAGCAATTACGTTATCCCAATCCAGATGGGAGTGTTTGCCTGAGTAAGAGTTTTGTTGGCGAAGGGGTTAGGCTTGATTGTGCGGGTGGTTTTGGTGCAGCAATGACCGTGACTGCGAGTTTTGGTTTGGTAGCAGCAGCGCGAGCTATTGATAAGTTGGTGGCTGGCGCAAGACGTCCCTCGGAGCGCAGTGCTACTGAATTGCCGCGCGCTTAGTATGTGTCGTAGGTTCTGATAATTGGCAGCCGAGCAGGCACTAAAGTATTGAACTAACGCACGATTTTACCTTCTTATGACGGTAGCCAGTGAATGGGGTCGACTGTTAACATCAAGGCCTCTGTACTCCATAAAGCCGTAAGGCATAAGGCAAGGATATTTTAATGAAGTTACATCGTTTAGCAGCTTCGGTTGCAGTACTCACACTCGTTTTAGCCGGTTGCGATAATAAAGCCGCAGTCAGTTCTGATTTGAAAACACCAGCACAAAAAGCCTCTTACGGTATTGGTTTGAGTATGGGTAAAAATCTTAGCCAAGAAGGTATGGATGATCTTGATTCGCAAGCCGTAGCTTTGGGTATTGAAGATGCCTTAACTAAAAAAGAACAGCGTCTGGGCGATGAAGAGCTGATGGAAGCGTTTAGCTTTCTACAAGAGCGTGCGCAAGAGCGTATGTCAGCACTCAATGATGAGTCTGCTAAAGCCGGTGCTAAATTCTTAGCTGACAATGCTAAGCGTGACGGTGTTGTCACCACTGAATCAGGTTTGCAGTACGAAGTTGTTAAGCAAGCTGAAGGTGCACAGCCAAAGGCGAGGGATGTGGTTAGTGTTCACTACCAAGGCACTTTAATTGATGGTTCAGTATTCGACAGCTCAATTGAGCGTGGCGAGCCGGTTGAGTTTCCAGTTGGCGGGGTTATTCCAGGTTGGGTTGAAGGTTTGCAGTTGATGAATGTCGGCTCAAAATACAAATTCTATATCCCTAGCGAATTGGCTTACGGTGCGCAAAGCCCGACACCTGCTATTCCGGCTAACTCAGCTTTGGTGTTCGAAGTTGAGCTGCTGGATGTCGTTGGTCAACCTGCAGTTGATGCGGCAGATCCTGAAGTTAGCGAACCCGCTGCAGTGATCGAAGAGTAAGGTTTTCCTTATTACAAAAACGCCCTGTTTATAGCAGGGCGTTTTTGTTGGTGCCGTGTGAGTAACTGCATATGTCTGGTTGTGCAAGCTGGGTGCAGATGAATAGTTATTGTAGCTAAATGTGCTTAGCTGCTTCTGGCGTTGGATATTTTGTCGCAGAGCATCACGACTGACTGTGCATGTATTATGTAGCGCTGTGGCGTAGTATTAAGCATATTTTTCAGCGTATTTGGATAACTCTATGAATGTACAAGTGATTGCTCGTGATGGTAAACCTGAGTATGCAGTATTGCCGTGGGAGCAATACCAGCAGTTGTTAAAAGATGCTGGACGCGAGAAGCCTGCAGTTGAAAAAGAGGAATCCCTCGCCAGCTTGCGTGAATTAAAGTCACTGCGTGAACAAGCTGCGTTAACGGTTGAAGATGTGGCACGCGAGGCTGGTATCAGTCCGCACTATTTACAGATGATTGAAAGCGGTGAGCGTGAAGTCAGTGATGTATTAAAGCGTACTTTAGCGCGAGCGCTAAAGGTGTCAGGCTGGAAGGATGAGTAAAGCGTTAGCGTTTACAGTCGAGCAGCATAATGCTTTGCTGCAATTGTTGGCTGCAACGCAGCAGCAACGTAGCGTGATAACCTATCGGCAAGTGATTGAACAGTTACAGCTGCCAGCGCCCAGTGTACGTCGTTTGGCGATGGCTTTAGAGCAACTGGCTCGTGCAGATCATGCACAGGGTTTTCCTCTGCGTAGTGCTCTAGTGGTTAGTCAGGCAGGCCCAGCTCATCCGCAGTTAGGCTTTATTCAGTGTGCGCAGCAATTAGAACGCTTTCAGGGCATCATTAATGAGCCAAGTGTTGCTGTTTGGCTGGATGCTGAGCTGGCGCAAGTTTATTCATTTAGCTATCCAGAGGTGTAAACATGATATTTGCAAAATTACGTGCACAAGTCGGTTACGCCATTGCTCGTAAGCTGTTTAATCAGCGTTGGGCCGTTGAGAATCCGCGTGTTTGGCAGTGGATGCAGGAGCGTTTTGCGCGTATGAGCAGCTTTGATGATGTGCAGGCGCGTGCTTTTTATGGGCATGTTTTATTGCATCGTGGTCAGGGTGTAGGTGCTAAAAATGAAGGCTTACGTTTGCTGCGCTTAGCCGCTGAAGCGGGAGATGCAAAAGCCGCTTATCAAGTGGGTGTTGAGTGTTTAGCGGGCTCGCTGAATGAGCCAGCCGATGCTTTACAGGCGGCGCACTGGTGGGAGTTGGCTGGACGTGCAGGGCATCCACTGGCTTTGCGTCGTTTATTAGAGCTGTATGAGCAGGGTGGGCCGCAATTACCTGTGAGTGCAAAGGATGCACAGCGCATTAAAGAGCAGTTAGCAATTGCACAAGGTTTGTCGTAAGCACAATAGCCTAATAAGAAAAACAGTAATCTATAAACAACTATCCCGCTACTTTGAGCGGGATAGTTGTTTTAGTCATACACTTTCTGTGCGTTAGCTTATTTGTTACTCACGATCGGTACGAGGCTTAACCAGTCTAATAAAATGCGACCTGTTTCAGCGAGGTAAACATCTTCTTCAGGCTTGAGATTCGTCGCTTTTTCAGCCGCTTCGGCAGCTGCAGCAATATGATCGTCTTCATCCTCTTTGATCATGGTTTTAAGTTGCTCTTCACCTTTACTGACGCGGCGTGCGTTTTCAATCGCAAGCTGTTTCTGCTCAGTTTTTGAATATTGCGCACGGCGCTCAACTTCATTAAGGCTGACTTTAGAGTCTTGCATTAAACGCTGGTTTAAAGCTAAGCGCTCACGGCTAAAGATAAAGTCCGGATCATTATTGGTGCGCGCATCGTGGCGTTCTTTAAGCTCAACAATAAAAGGTTTGTACGGATCTTTGCCAGGCTTTAATGCAGGCTTGATGCTGTCCCATGGCATGGCTTCTGGTAAGGCGCTTTCGCCAATTTCATTGATATCCATATCAGCTGGGTAGCTGATATCTGGGATAACACCTTGATGTTGCGTACTTTCTCCGGAAACGCGATAGAACTTAGCTAAAGTTAACTTAAGCTCACCGTGGTTCAGCGGCTGAATGGTTTGCACTGTACCTTTACCAAAGGTCTGGCCACCGATAATCAATGCACGGTGATAATCCTGCATTGCACCGGCAAAAATCTCTGATGCCGATGCTGATAAACGGTTAACTAATACAGTCAGCGGGCCTCCGTAGAAGATGCCTTTGTGCTCATCGGCTAACACATCGATTCGGCCATCGCTGTTACGTACCAACACCGTTGGGCCTTGCTCAATAAATAAGCCAGTTAACTCAGTCGCTTCTTGTAATGAGCCACCGCCGTTATTGCGTAGATCAATAACAATGCCTTCCACGTTCTCTTCTTGTAACTCAGTAATCAAACGTTTGACATCACGCGTTGTGCTTTTGTAATCAGACTTACCGGCACGATACGCTTTAAAGTCTAAGTAAAACGCGGGGATTTCAATCACGCCTAACTTAACTTTGCGGCCATCTTGGTCCAGATTAAGGATCGACTTCTTCGCCGCTTGCTCTTCAAGCTTGACTGCTTCACGAGTCAAAGAGATGACTTTGCTGGTCATGTCATTGGGAGCATTACTGGCTGGAATAATCTCCAAGCGCACTTGTGAGCCTTTTGGACCACGAATCAGCTTAACCACTTCATCAAGACGCCAGCCAATCACATCAACCAACTCTTTTTTACCTTGTCCAACGGCAATGATTTTATCCGCAGGCGCCACCAGCTTACTTTTCTCAGCAGGTCCGGCAGGGATTAAACGCACGATTTTCACATGCTCATTATCACCTTGCAGCATGGCACCGATACCTTCGAGCGACAGGCTCATATTGATATCAAAGTTTTCTGCATTATCAGGTGATAAATAAGTGGTGTGTGGATCGTAGGTTTGTGCAAAAGAATTAATATAAGCTTGGAAAATATCTTCACTGCGGGTTTGCAGTAAGCGTTTTTGTTGGTTCTTATAGCGTTTAACCAATAATTTTTCGATCGCCTCAGGCTCTTTATTAGCGATTTTCAAACGCAGAACTTCATCTTTTAAACGTTTGCGCCATAAGTCTTGCAGGGCGTTTTCATCTTCAGCCCATTTTGCTTTTTCGCGATCCGTTTCAAAGGATTCATCGATCGTAAAATCGATTGCGGCAATACCTTTGCCAAGCTTGCCTAAAGCAAAATCTAAGTATTGATCTTGGCGTTCTAGCTGGCGGTTATACATGGCGTAACCAGGCTTTAGATTGCCGCTTTTAAGAAAATCGTCGAACTGTGTTTCCCAGCGGTCAAATGCTTTAACATCCGCAGCGGTAAAGTACATGCGCGCGGGGTCAAGCATCTTTAAGTAGCCTGCATACATTTTACGCGAGCGGGCATCATCGAGGGGTGGCTTGCTGTAATGATGGCGCTTGAGCAACTCAACAACGTTAAGGCTGGCGATCATTTGGTCACGGTCGGGTTGTAAATAGTCCCATTGTTGTGCTTTGCTGACGCCATAGGCTGCCGGCAAAGCTACGAGGCTAATTATCAAGGCGAGGGCTGAGCGAGTTAAAGTGTGCTTCATGCTAATTCTTTGTCTGAGTGAGTTATGACGCATTTTAGGCCACCTAAAGTGTTTACAGTTCCATTGTAGGCTGTATTCGGTGAGAAATAGATACAGTTGATCATATGATTAACAATATGGAGTCACAATGAAAGCATTGCAAGGCAGTGAAGGTCGTCCAACATTAATTGATTGCGTAGCACCGGTTTGTGGCGCAGGTCAGGTTCGTATTCGTGTGGTTGCTGCAGGATTGAACCGTGCGGATTTATTACAAGCAGCGGGATTGTACCCGCCTCCGCCGGGTGTAAGCGATATTCTAGGCTTGGAGTGCGCTGGAGTTATCACTGAAGTGGGTGAGGGCAGTACTTGGCAAGTCGGTGATCGTGTTTGTGCATTATTAGCTGGCGGCGGTATGGCAGAAGAGGTGTGTGTCGATGCGCGCCATGTGTTGCCCATTCCAGATGGCTTAAGCATGCTCGAAGCGGCTGCAGTACCTGAGGTATATGTTACCGCATGGCTGAATGTATTTCAGTTGGCGCAGGTACAACCTGGAGAGAAAGTGCTATTACATGCCGGTGCTAGTGGTGTGGGTTCTGCTGCGATTCAACTGTGTAAAGCCTTTAACAGTCCATGCTGGGTTAGCGTGGGTTCGGCAGAGCGCTTAGCTTATTGTAAAGCCTTGGGTGCTGAGGGCGGCGTGGTGCGCGGTGATAATATTGAAGGTTTACACGATTTTTCTCCCTTTGATGTGATTCTTGATCCGGTCGGTGCCAGTTATGCTGCGCAGAATTTAAAGATGCTTAGGTTAGATGGCCGTTGGATCAATATCGGTTTGATGGGTGGACGTCGTGCTGAATTAGACTTGGCGCAATTGCTGGGTAAACGTATTCAGTTAATCGGTTCCACTTTGCGCAGTCGCAGCGATGCCTTTAAAGGAGAGCTGATGGCGCAGCTTGCTGAGCAGGTTTGGCCATTATTTGCTAGTGGCCAGTTGAAGCCGCAGGCGGAAGAAGTGTTTGCCTGGACAGATGCTGAAGCTGCTTTTGCCCGATTAGCCAGTAATCAGGTCAATGGTAAAGTAGTACTGCAGATCTCAGAAGAATAAGTCTATTCAGCCCTGCAACGCGCTAAACAAGGTTGCGCGCGTTGCAGGGCTGTTTTTTATTGCGCTAAGCTTAGCGCTTGCCATACGCAGTACAGCGCAAAGACTAAAAAGCTTGCCGCCGCAAAAGAGCGAATCAGTTTTAAGGGTAGACGTTCCGCGGCGAAGTTGCCGACAAGTACTACGGGCGCATTGGCCAGTAACATACCCATCGTTGTGCCGCAGATTACCATCCAGAAATGCTCAAATTGCGCAGCAAGCATGACCGTTGCAACTTGAGTTTTATCACCCATTTCTGCAATAAAAAAAGCAATCAAAGTGGCGATAAATGGGCCGTATTTAACGGCAAGATTACCGTCATCATCCAGTGTGTCTGGCACTAAAGTCCATGCGGCAACTGCAAGAAAGCTGGCGGCTAATATCCACAGTAATGTTGCTTCTGACAAAAGCTGAGCAACTTGATAGCCTATGGCAGCAGCCAAAAAATGGTTGGCTAAGGTCGCGACTAAGATGCCGAGAATAATCGGTATAGGTTTGCGGTAGCGTGCGGCGAGTAGTAGGACAAGCAATTGGGTTTTATCGCCAATCTCGGCTAGTGCAACGATGCCGGTCGAGACTAGAAGTGTTTCAAACATACAGAAGACCTTAGGGCGGATACATTAGACAACCATGACACACACAGCCTTTCCACCCGGTAAGGTTATGCATGTCATGGGTCTTGCCAGCCAAAGTTATACGCTATAATTTGATGCGCATATTCTAAGGTGTGTACGCCATGATCTGTTGATCAAGTATGTTGACGCACACGCTGTGGATTATTCCACAGCCGACTACTCCCCCAAGACGGCGACCATATTAAGTAACTTTTAGCTCTAAAGCAATCCGCTTATATTTACTGGAGCGGCTCATCACCGTCAGCAGTTATTTTGCGAGTTGATAAATGTGTTTTCTGCCCTCTGCAACACGCCTGACATTGCTTTGCGCTAATGTACCGAGAGCTTTTTCATCAAAGTGGTGGTTAAAAGTCGTCGCGCTGCGGCCATAAAGCTATAAAGGTCATTCAAATACTGAGCTTGACTGCTATGCTCTTTCTTTTTGTAATATGCAGTGGCACACGTCTGCAGCTTTTAAAGCCGCTTTATGTGATGCGGCAGGCTCGTAATGATACTGGGTAAGGTGAAATAATAATGATTAAAGTAGCGCACTTAACTAAACGCTTTGTGCAGCAGGTGGCGGTAGATGACCTTTCATTTACCATAGAGCCTGGTGAAGTGGTTGGGTTTTTAGGCCCGAACGGTGCGGGTAAATCCACCACTATGAAAATGCTGACCGGATTTTTACAACCTTGCGAGGGCAGTGTCAGTATCTGTGGCTTTGATATCAGTAAGCAGACCTTAAAAGCGCAGCGTCTAATTGGTTATTTACCCGAAGGTGCGCCATGTTATGGCGATATGAGCGTGGTGGATTTCCTGACTTTTATTGGCCAAATCCGTGGCTACCGCGGTAAAGAACTGCAGCAACGTGTCGCGCGTGCTATTACTTTGGTTGAGCTGGGGCGCGTCCTTGAGCAAAATATTGATACGCTCTCTAAAGGCTTTAAGCGCCGTGTTGGTTTGGCGCAAGCCGTGCTGCATGATCCTAAAGTGCTGATTCTTGATGAGCCAACTGACGGTCTCGACCCCAATCAGAAGCACCAAGTGCGTAAGCTGATTAAAAGCTTGGCTGTGGATCGTATTGTTATTATTTCTACACATATTTTGGAAGAAGTTAGTGCTCTGTGTACTCGCGCTATGGTCATTAGTCAAGGACGTTTGTTAATTGATGAAACACCTTACGAGCTACAAAGTCGCTCGCGTTATCACCAGGCCGTTACTATTCTTTCTGATCAACCATTGGATCGTAAGCTACTGCAAGCGGTGCCGGGCGTTATTGCTATTGAAGATAACCCGCTGGATGGCAGTCTGACCTTATTAGCTGAAGCGGGGCAGGTGATTTTCCCAGCAGTGAACCAACTGATTTATGCTCAAGGCTGGCAGGTACGTGAGTTGGAGGTCGAGCGTGGCCGTTTAGATGAAGTGTTCCGTAGTTTGACCCGTGGAGATGCCGCATGAGACAGCTACCGATTATTTTCAAACGAGAATTTACCAGCTTTTTTGCTACACCCTTAGCCTATGTGTTTTTGCTGATTTTTCTGGTGCTTTCCAGTGTCTTTACCTTTTATTTGGGTAGTTTCTACGAGAGTGGTCAAGCTAATCTTAATCCGTTTTTTAACTTCCATCCGTGGCTGTATTTATTTTTAGTACCAGCCTTAGCAATGCGTATGTGGGCGGAAGAACGCAAAAGCGGCACCATTGAACTGTTGATGACGCTACCTATTACGCGTTTTGAAAGCGTGGTCGGTAAGTTTTTAGCCGCTTGGGTATTTGCCGGTATTGCACTCCTTTTAACTTTTCCGATGGTGCTCACGGTCAACTATCTGGGTGATCCAGATAATGGTGCGATTTTGACTGGATATGTTGGTAGCTGGCTATTAGTGGGTGCTTATTTATCGGTCGGTTCGTGTATGTCGGCATTGGCAAAAAACCAAGTGATTGCCTTTATCCTTACTGTCAGTCTGTGTTTTGTCTTTGTGGTCAGTGGTTTTCCGTTGGTGCTTGATGCTTTTAATGGTTGGGCGCCGCAATGGCTCTTGGATGTTGTGGCATCCTTTAGCTTTTTAACGCGTTTCCAAGCGATCAGTAAAGGAGTGATTGATGTACGTGATCTTCTTTATTTCTTAAGTTTTATTGCTGCTTGGCTGATGGCCACAGCAGTGGTGATTGATTTGAAGAAGGCGGACTGATCATGAGACGATTTATGTATTCCAGTTTCGGCTTAATGCTGATTGCTGTCGCCTTTGTTGGCTTTAATATGCTGTCTAATAGCCTGTTTAAAAACACCCAGCTCGATTTTACTGAGCAAAAGCTTTACACCTTGTCTGCTGGTACTCAGCAAATGCTCAGTGAGCTGCAAGAGCCGGTGAGCTTGCAGTATTTTTACTCCAATAAAGCCACGCGCGATGTGCCTATGTTGCGCAATTATGCGCAGCGCGTTGAAGAGTTGCTCGATAGTTATGTGCGTATGGCAGATGGTAAATTACGTTTAGAAGTGATTGATCCAGAAGCATTTTCGGAAGATGAAGACCGTGCTGCAGCCTTAGGCTTGCAAGCGGTACCGTTAGAGCAAGACGGTGCGCAGCTGTATTTCGGCTTAGTCGCTGAGAATGAGCAGGGTGATCAGCAGATCATTCCGTTTTTCGCCTTGGATCAGGAAGAGCTGTTGGAGTATGAACTCAGCCGCTTAATTAGCAGCGTCGCGCAGCCTGAGCGTCCAGTGATTGGTGTGTTATCCAGTTTGCCACTTAATGGTGGCTTTGATATGCAGGCCGGCCAGCCGTTACCCGCTTGGACAATTCTTGAAGAGGTGCGTCAGCAGTTTCAGATTGAAAGTTTAAAAGATGATATTGATCTGATTCCAGAGCATGTTAATACGCTGTTATTAGTGCATCCGAAAAACTTAAGTGAAGCCACGCAATACGCCATTGATCAATTTGTCTTAGGTGGCGGTAAGTTACTGGCTTTTGTTGACCCCTATAGCGAAATTGACACCGGCGTGGCGACGCCAGGTGAGCTGGCTACGGATAAGACTTCGGACTTGCCTGAGTTATTTAAAGCATGGGGTGTGCGTATGCTGCCTGCTCAAATCGTCGGTGATGGTTTGTATGCCATGACGGTTGGTGTCGGTGCACAGCAGCGCGCAGTGCGTCACCTAGGCTGGTTAACTTTGCCGAAAAAAGCCTTAGACAGTGCTGATGTTCTGACCGCGCAGCTGAGCTCAATTACATTGGCGACAGCCGGTATTTTAGAGCCGCTAGAGGGTGCTAAAACTCAGTTTACTCCGCTGTTGCACAGCTCTGAATACGCGATGCCGTTTGCAACTCAGCGTTTCGCAATGCTGGAAAATCCCGAAGAATTATTAGCTGAGCTTGA
>CAJDWG010000032.1_pt1 | contig 12853 bp, 13 predicted proteins | sample 7391571 | NCBI WGS metagenome assembly CAJDWG01 (sample SAMEA7055722, study PRJEB34461) | soil metagenome | biome: terrestrial ecosystem; feature: Peninsula; material: soil | place: Antarctica | collected 2016
CATGGCCATAAAGATGAACATCAGCATAAGAAGCAGCACACCGATAACTTAGTTGAACATGACCACGCCCACCAGCCTGGTGCAGTGGATGCGCATTTATGGTTACTGCCAGAAAATGCCCGTGTTATTGCGGCTCGTATCAGTGCTGACTTAAGCGCGCATGATCCAGATAACGCCTCAGTGTATGCGGCAAATTTACAAGCATTCAGCCAGCGTTTAGAAACGTTAGATCAGCAGCTCAAGACAGAGTTAGCGCCAGTGAAAGATAAATCCTTCTTTGTCTTTCATGAAGCCTTCAACTATTTTGAGCAGGCCTATGGCTTAAAGCATGCTGGGGTATTTGCCATATCACATGAACTGCAGCCCGGCGCAAAACATGTAAGCCAAATGCGTACTCGTTTACAGCAAGCAGGACCGAGCTGCGTGTTTAGTGAGCCACCGATGCAGCCACGTTTAGCACATACATTGGCAGAAGGTTTGCCCGTCACCTTAGCTGAGCTGGATGCCTTAGGTTCAGACCTACCGGTATCTGCGCAAGCTTATGAGCAGCTCCTAAAAAACTTAGCTGAACAGTTTTCGGCCTGTTTAGCAACGCTATAACTGTCTAATATCTGCTTGGCAGTTCAGCTTATAGAATCTGCCAAGTTCTGGTGTTTAGCTCATCTGCACAGCAACGCAGCTAAAGTTTAAACCAGCAAAATAGATTCATGCGGTTATACTGCGCGGTGTTGCTTAAAGCGTTACTGATTGAACGAGGTTTTTTGTGGCCCTCCCTGCCCAACGTCGCTGGTATCCAATTGCCTTATTTTTTGCAGCCTTAGTCTGCCTACCGATCAGTGTCTTACTGCTGAGCTGGCACTCTGTCGATACACAAATCTGGAGTCACCTGTGGGAGACACAGATGACTCGCCTCATTTCCAATACTGCAATTCTTATCGCTGGAGTCGGGATTGGCGTAACGCTGTTAGGCGTCAGCTTAGCTTGGCTAACCAGCCTCTGTGAGTTCCCCGGACGACGCTGGCTCGACTGGGCTTTAATGCTGCCGTTTGCGATTCCAGCTTATGTACTGGCATTTGTTTTTGTCGGTTTACTAGACTTTTCTGGTCCCGTACAAACCTTAATGCGCGAGTGGTTTGGCAGCGGTATTCAGTTCCCTAGAGTGCGCTCTACTGGCGGGGTGATTACTGTTTTCACTCTGGTTTTTTACCCGTATGTGTACTTATTAGCTCGCACTGCTTTTTTAGCCCAAGGCAAAGGCTTTATGGAAGCAGCACGAGTCTTAGGTTTAAGCCCTTGGCAAGCGTTTTGGCGGGTTGCTTTACCGGTTGCAAGACCCGCGATTGGTGCAGGTGTAGCGCTGGCTTTGATGGAATCTCTGGCTGACTTTGGTGCCGTTTCCGTTTTTAACTTTGATACTTTTACCACTGCCATCTATAAAACTTGGTATGGTTTTTTTAGCTTATCCAGCGCGACACAACTGGCGAGTTTGTTATTGCTATTTGTTGCCGTGCTGCTATTTGCTGAGCAACGCGCACGTGGCGCCATCCGCCCCAGCAATGAACGCCCACGCGGCAAAGCTCTATACATATTACGTGGCTGGAAAGGCGTTCTGGCATCAACCTGGTGCGGTTTAGTTTTTCTCTGTGCTTTTGTGATTCCAGTATTACAACTGCTGGCATGGTTTTGGCAGCGCGGGCGCTTTGATTTAGATGAGCGCTATACCGCACTGATTACACACACCCTGTACTTAGGCCTAATGGCCGCCGCGCTAACGGTATCAGCCGCCTTATTACTGGCATTTGCTAAACGGATGACCGCAACCCGACGCATGCATGCGCTGGTAGGCTTTGCTAACTTAGGTTACGCCCTGCCCGGTTCCGTGCTGGCAGTCGCGATTATGCTGGCCTTTAGCTACTTGGATCAGCACGCTGTTATTCCTATGTCCACTTGGCTGGGTGGCGCAGGACGGCCAATCTTACTCGGCAGTTTAAGCGCATTATTATTAACCTATGTGATTCGCTTTATGGCTGTAGCGCATGGTCCGCTTGAAGGTGCTTTAGCGCGAATTAAACCATCCCTGCCAGAAGCCTCTCGAAGTTTAGGTGTCAGCGGTATCGGTCTGTTTCGCCGCGTATATTTACCCTTATTATTACCCGGCAGTTTATCGGCAGCATTACTGGTGTTTGTCGATGTGCTAAAGGAAATGCCGGCAACATTACTGATGCGGCCTTTTGGCTGGGATACGTTGGCCGTGCGTATTTTTGAAATGACCAGTGAAGGTGAATGGGCACGTGCATCCTTACCTGCTCTCACTTTAGTTGCTGTAGGACTGCTACCGGTAATCTTATTAATTCGCCGCTCTGCCTATCGTCCAGGGCATTAAATACAGCTTTACAAACACAGGCTATACTTATAATCATCGGTGTAGTGCTTCAATAATATCGCTACACTGTGTACCAATTGAATTACCCACAGGTACAAACACTGCGTTTGACCGGTTAGGAGATCCCATGGGATTGCGTACCCCTCTGTATGATATGCACCTAGCCCTTGGTGCAAAGATGGTTGATTTTAATGGCTGGGATATGCCGTTACATTATGGCTCGCAGGTTGAAGAGCATCACCACGTGCGCAACGAATGCGGCGTGTTTGATATCTCCCATATGAGTATTTTTGATATTCAAGGCGACCAAGCCCGAGCATTTTTGCAGCACCTACTCAGTAATGATGTGGCTCTTTTAGATGTCGGTAGTGCACAGCACAGCATCTTGCTTAATGAGCAAGGCGGTGTAATTGATGATCTTTTTATATTTCGTACTGATACCGGTTATCGCTTAATCAGTAATGCTGTAACCCGCGAGCGTGTACAAACCTGGCTTGAACAGCACGCCCAAGCATTTGCATGCTTGGTCAGCTGGCGTAATGATTTATGCCTATTTTCTATTCAAGGCCCACTTGCACGCGAGCGCTTGGCCGGCATTTTAAGCTCCTCACGAGCCAATATTGTGAAAAATCTGCAGCATTTTTCCGCTGCTAAAGACGGTGATTGGTTTATTTCCGGAATTGGTTTTACCGGTGAAGACGGTATAGAAATTATGCTGCCTGCCACGCAAGCTATCGACTTTATGAATGAACTTGTTGGTGCCGGTATTTCACCCATTGGCATCGGTGCTCGTGACACCCTACGCTTAGAAGCGGGGTTCAACTTATATGGCTTCGATATCAATGAGCAGATTTCACCGTTAATGGCCAATATGGATCACCTTATTAGCTGGCAGCCCGAGTCGCGCGACTTTATTGGTCGCAAGGCTTTGCAGGCGCAGCTCGATAGCGGCATCACTGAAAAACAAGTGGGCTTAGTGCTTGAGGAGCGTGGCGTATTACGCGCAGGGCAGCCGGTACGGATTGATAAGCAAATCACCGGAGTGATCACCAGTGGTAGTTTTTCACCCACACTGGGCAAAGCCATTGCGCTTGCGCGCGTACCGATGCATACCGGCGATCGTGGCGAGGTAGAAATCCGTCGTAAGTGGTTCCCAGTACGAATTGTTAAGCCGCGCTTTGTTCGTGCAGGAAAGATTCTGATTTGATCTTGTGTTGAGTGGGCATTAGCCTATAAATTACGAGATCGAGTCGTGTTTTAAGTTTAACTCTGGTTCTGCTTATCATCGCCTAAGATGGTTGCTTAATTGATTGATAATAAGCTTATAGACATATAAAAACGCATTGCACTTGTTAAGGAAATTAATATTATGAGCACAATCCCTACCGACTTACGCTATGCCAGTACTCACGAATGGGCACGCTTGGAAAATGACGGCACTGTTTCTGTCGGTATTACTGACCACGCGCAAGAAGCATTAGGCGACATTGTATTCTTAGAGCTACCAACATTGGATAGCGTGCTGACTGCAACTCAACCTGTGGGTGTAGTTGAGTCTGTTAAAGCTGCATCTGATATTCATGCGCCCATTAGCGGCACAGTGATTGAAGTGAATGAAGGCTTGACTGAAGCACCTGAGAGCGTCAACACGCACCCATACGAAAGCTGGTTTTACCGTTTACAACCAAGCAACCCTGATGAAGTGCAGCACTTATTAGATGCTGACGGTTATCAGGCAATTTGCTAGGTCGTTCGATTTAAGCTGCGTTTTAGGTGCGCTGCCACACTTCAAAGGTATAACCCGGCTCTTGCTCTTGAGCTGGATGCATTTGTGCATCAGTTTTCTGCCACAACTGTGCATCTAGCACTGGAAAAAACGTATCACCATCTAGCTCAAGCTCGATACGCGTGAGGTAGACACGCTGCGCCAGCGCTAGAGCTTGCTGATAAAGCTGGCCTCCACCAATCACCATCACTTCATCAACACCTTGCTGCGCTGCCCACTCTTGGCCACGCTGAATAGCTGTCTCCAGATCAGCAAAAACCTCGGCACCCTCTAGCGTTGTATCTTGTTGGCGGGTAATAACAATATTTAAGCGACCTGGCAAAGGTCGTCCTAGCGATTCCCAGGTTTTACGCCCCATAATAATGGGCTTACCCAAGGTACGTTGTTTGAAATAGCGCAAATCTGCCGGCAAGTGCCATGGCATTTGATTATCGAGACCAATCACTTGATTGCGTGTCGCAGCGACAATTAAACTCACTGGCAATAAATCTTGCATAACGATGTTCTCTCACAAAATATTGAAGACTGTCGTTCTATCTTAAAGGATTTAGCTGTCTTTGGCGTTCTTCAAAGGGCGATATCATGCACAATGGTGTTATTACTGCGATTCAATGGAATGCTTGTGGCTGACTCACTCTCACATTTACAAACACTCTGGCTCTGCGAAACGGTACGTTTACGCGAAGAACAAACAGGCCTACTCGAAGACAGCGAAGCCTGCCGTAAAGCACGAATCACGCAAGGCTCACTAGCTGAGCGTTTACAAGTACGCGGACTGTTTCTCGCGAAGCGCGATGGTTTAGTCACCGCTCTACAGCATTGGTTACAAGGCGCCAGACTGGCATTATGGCTATTAATTCTTAGCGCGATTGTCTCAGGTGTTGTGCTGGCGAAAACCGCATTAAGCGGTACACCCTTGGCGATTAATATTTTTTGGGCGCTGGCTGGCCTTATCGGTTTAAATCTACTGAGCTTACTAGCTTGGTCTTTCAGCATGCTGTTTTCTAAACAAACCAGCTCACCGCTCAGCCAAGTTTGGCTATGGCTCAGTAATAAGCTGGCTCGCGATGCTAAAGCAGCGCAGTTAGCGCCAGCTTTATTAGTGCTGCTGCAACGTCATAATTTACTACGCTGGGGTTTGGGGCGCTTATTACACGGCTGGTGGCTGGTTACTTTATGTACAGCTCTGTTAACGTTAATCGCACTCTTGGCCACGCGCCGTTATGGCTTTGTCTGGGAATCAACCATTGTTGCCAGCGACTCCTTTGTTATGCTGGTGAATAGTCTCGGTCAACCGGCTGCCTGGCTGGGCTTTGCCGTACCTGATAGCGAGCTGATTCAAAACAGCGGCTTGCAGGCATTAGAAGATGAGCAAGCACGGCATATTTGGGCCAGTTGGCTGCTGGGCATGCTGTTAATCTACGGAATATTACCGCGCCTAGTCTGTAGCCTTCTTTGTGAATGGCGTTGGCGCAGCGGTGTAAAGCGCTTACAACTCAATGCTGATGACCCTGTTTGGCAGCCTTTACACGAGCGCGTACAGCCGAGCAGCGAGCGCTTAGGTGTAGTGGATGCTGCGCCCTCTTTCTTACCCAGCAGTACAGCGGGTGCGCAATTAACTGGACACGCTGCAGTACTGCTGGCAATTGAGCTTGATAACAGCATCAGCTGGCCACCTGAGCTACCCGCACAGGTTGTAAATGCTGGTATTGTTGAGACTCGTGACCAACGCCGAAAAATTCTTGATCAGCTCAGTGCCAACCCTCCTGCACGCCTGTTAATTGCTTGTAACCCACAACGTTCAGCAGACCGAGGCACCTTGCATCTGATTGCTGAACTATCACGCACTGCCGCACAAACGCGAGTTTGGCTACTCGACACTGATGCTGCTGCTGAGCGCCTGAGTAACTGGCAAGAGCAACTGGATTTATTAAAACTAGTACACAGCAGTGCAGCCCCTTGGGCTTGGTTGGAGCAGGGTAATGAATGAACAATCTGTGCCATTAAAACTGGCGGTCGTCGGCCATACTAATGTGGGTAAAACCTCGTTACTGCGTACGCTCACACGCGATGTTGGCTTTGGCGCTATTTCCCATCGTCCCAGCACTACGCAACATGTCGAAGGTGCGCGCTTATCCGTCGACGGCGAGGCGCTAATCGAGCTATACGATACACCTGGCTTTGAAGATGCTATCGCGCTGTATGAATATATTGAGCAACTGCCGCGAACCGACGAACGCCTCGACGGTCCAGAACAAGTGAAGCGCTTTCTCAATAGCAGTGAAGCGCTTCAGCGTTTTGAGCAAGAAGCTAAAGTGTTGCGCCAATTACTGCAGTCGGATGCTGGCTTTTATGTGATTGACTCACGCGAACCTGTCCTAGCAAAGTACCGTGATGAACTGGCGATCTTAGCCATGTGCGGCAAACCTTTACTGCCGGTGCTGAACTTTGTAAACGCACCCGAACAGCGTGAATCCGCATGGCGTGAAGTGCTAGCCCGCTTAGGCCTACATGCTGTTGTGCGCTTTGATACCGTGGCACCACCACAAGATGGTGAGCAACGGCTGTATGAAAATCTCAGTTTAGTACTCGATAGCCAACGACCGCGTTTACAACGCCTAATCGACTACAACCAAGCGCAAGTACTGGTGCGGCGTAAAGCAGGCTACCGCTTAATTGCTGAGCTACTGATTGATGTGAGTGCCTGTCGACGCAGCGTACATCCCGACCTATTAAGTGAAGCGATCCAAGAACTGCACCGTAATGTGCGCCAGCGTGAACAAGTCTGCGTGGAGGCATTACTCAAACTCTATGCGTTTCGCAAAGACGATGCGCAAGCCCATGCACTACCGCTGGAAGAAGGTCGTTGGGGCGATGATTTATTTAACCCTGCAACTATGAAACAACTGGGGGTTAAGGTGGGTGGCGGTATGGCAGCAGGAGCTGCAACCGGCGTTGGTATTGATCTAATTACTGGCGGTTTAAGCTTAGGCATGGCCACAGTATTAGGCGCTGCAGTCGGTGGTTTAACCCAGACTTTTCGTAACTATGGTGAGCGCTTAAAAGGTAAATGGCGCGGCGAGCGCGAACTCTCGGTAAATGACAGTACTGTGCGCTTACTCGCTATTCGTCAGCAACGCTTACTCAGTGCCTTAGAGTTACGCGGGCATGCCGCACAAAATCGTATTCAAATGGATACGCCGCTAGAGCAACAATGGCGTGAAGGTGATTTGGCCGAGCCATTAACCACAGCACGCGCCTACCCTGCTTGGTCCAGTTTAAATGACAGCAAACCACGCCAAGATCATGAACGTAGCAGCGCTATTGAAAGCCTTGCCGCCAGTCTCGCTAAGCAACACACCACTACTCAATAGTCTTAAAACGCAAAACTATGCTTTAAGACTATTAGTTTTATAGGAAGAAGTTACTCAGACTCGCCCATTTGCGTTTGCAAATAATTCTGAATACCAACTTTTTCAATCAGACCCAGCTCAGTTTCTAGCTGATCAATATGCTCTTCTTCGTCATCAAGAATGGTTTTTAACATATCGCGACTGACGTAATCTTGCACAGACTCACAATGGGCAATCGCAGCCACTAAATCAGTGCGTGCAATATGCTCTAGGGCTAAATCACTAGCGAGCATTTCTTGGGTATTTTCACCGATTTGCAGCTTGCCAAGATCTTGTAAATTCGGCAGGCCTTCAAGGAATAAAATACGCTCGATTATAGTATCCGCATGGCGCATTTCTTCGATGGATTCTTTGTATTCCCACTTAGCCAAGACATTTAAGCCCCAGTCTTTATACATACGTGAATGCAAAAAGTACTGGTTGATCGCTACCAGTTCATTACCGAGAATACGATTGAGATGTTCGATTACTTTTTTATCGCCTTTCATGTTCGCTGCCCTTATCAATACCAGTCTGGGCTCAGCATAGCAGAGTCATTAGCAGCGCTATAGCAGGACGCTATGAAACGGGTTAATACACAACAAATACTAACTTAGATGGCGTAAGCCAAGTCATCAATAGAGGCAACCAGCGTGTCTTTAATGGCATGCTGGGTGATAGTTTTCGCTGAGCAAGCGCATTTACCACACTGTGTGCCACAACCCGTCACTTCGCGAACTTCACGCCAACTACGCGCACCCTCTTCAACCACCTGACGTATCTTATGGTCGGTAACACCTTTGCATAAGCAGATATACATAGACAGACCCTAGCAAATAAATAACTGTTACGAATAGTAATGATTCGCATCAGCAATTGCAAGCAGTGCTCTCAAGATTATCCGTCGGCACATAGGCGAAGATTTATGCACTTAAAAGCTGAATAAAAAACTTTGCGTATGCTACATCAGTGAATTAGCAGACATACGCATTAGCAGATTCAAGCTTATTTCTGTAGTTGTTGCATCGCATCAAGCAACATTTGTTCAGTACTGGCCCAGCCTAAGCAACCGTCAGTAATTGATACACCATACTGTAAGTTATCGCACAGCGCCTGCTGGCCATCCATTAAATTACTTTCCAACATTACAGCACGCAAACTGCGCTCTCCTGCAGCACGTTGCGCTAGCACTGACTGTAGAACCTGTGGCTGTAATTGAGGGTTCTTGCCGCTATTAGCATGGCTGCAATCAACCATTAATGAGGCATGTAAACCAACGTTATGCATGGCAGCACAAGCCTGCGCGATACTTTGCGCATCATAGTTTGGCCCTTGATGACCACCACGCAGGACTAAATGTGTATCTGGATTACCCTGTGTTTCCACTAAGGCTGCACGGCCATGTTGATCTAAACCAAAGTGCTGGTGGGCATGTGCCGCTGAACGCATGGCATCTAGGGCAATACCAACGCTACCGTCAGTGCCGTTTTTGAAACCCACTGGTAACTGTAAACCACTGACCATTTCACGGTGAATTTGCGACTCACTGGTGCGCGCACCAATGGCGGCCCAACTGAGTAGATCATCAAAATAGCTCGCAGCTAATGGCTGAAGTAACTCAGTAGCCACTGGTAAATTTAACTCAAGCATCTGTAGCATTAACTGACGTGACAGCTGTAAACCCTGTGCCATATCAGCACTGCCGTCTAAATGTGGGTCATACAACAGCCCTTTCCAGCCCACTGTGGTACGCGGTTTTTCAATATAGATGCGCATGGCTAACAACATATGCTCAGAGACTTGATCAGATAGCACAGCTAAACGCTCAGCATATTCAATCGCTTCATCGATATTGTGAATAGAGCACGGGCCAATAACCACTAATAAGCGGGAGTCTTCACCACTTAAAATAGCGCGAACCTGTTGCTGACGTAATTCTTGCGGGCTAGCCAGTACTTGAGTTTTACGCCCAGTCTGCGGCAACGCGGTAACAGTGGCGTGTCCAAGTGCTGCACAAGCAGTGTGATCTAAAGCGAGGGCTGTATTTAAAGAGTTCATATATTTATTGTCCTTATGCGAGCGGTTACACCGCTGCGCGTTTTATCTAGAAAGTCGTCTTAAACAATTGGGTAACGCCAGCTTGTGATTACTAAATCGCCAGCTCAAATCATCAAAACGCTCTGGATAAACTGCATACATTGCCATGTTTATGTCCTCTGAATGTTTAAAATCTAAAATCTAAAAACAAAAAACCCCGGGTGGGAAGCCAACCGGGGTTTATCTAAAGTAGTGGTAGGCGACCCGTTAAAAGAGGCCCGCCTGTATAAGTATCAGGCGCGCCTTTGGCTAAACCAATACCCATAAAAGTAATACGCAATGGAGTTATTTAGTGAACGCGCACAGTCAAGTATTACAGCACGTAGCTGTACAACTGACTTTGTTTTAAGTGCGCAATTCAACATAAAATCCTCCAAACAATCCAATTAACATACTGAATGCGTATCAACAGTGCAACTGGGCTTAGCGATCTAAGCGGTACATTTTCTCGCCATTTAAGCTGCGGCTCCAAGGTAAATCAGAGTTCTGCCAGCCATTACTTTGGCACTTGGCTCACCACGCTCACTACCCGAGCGGCACATGGTGATCACTTCTGTGTTTTCATCTAAACCGCGTTTAGCCAGTTCAGCTTTAATCTGCTCAACAAACTCAGGGTTACGAGTAGTGGGATAGATATTACGCTCAGCATCCCATTGCGTACGGTCAACCATTAGGAATGGAATATTAATATCTACAGCATCAGTAAAACCAACAAACATAATTTCTACTGGGTCACGCACATCAACTAACAACACTGGCTTTTCAGTTTGCTGAGTTTTAGCGTAAGCATCTTTAGCGCTGATTTCCAACTCCACCGCCTGTACAGCAAACACGGCAAGGGACAACAAAACACCACTGATTAGACTTGGTATACGAATCATAAAGCGACTCTCCATTTAATGAATAACTACACAATACACTATTATAAATTATTTTAAGAAGCTCATTCTTAACCTAGATCTATAATACGGATGGCAAAGTGTTTTAATCACGCAGGCTGATCACCAACCAACCACGTTGCTCAGCCAATGCACGCAAAGTGTCATCTGGATCAACGGCAACAGGATGAGTCACTTGCTCTAATAGTGGTAAATCATTATGTGAGTCACTGTAAAAGTAACTGTCGGCCAGCGTCGCTTGATGCTCGACCAACCAAGTATTTAAGCGGGTGATTTTACCGACTTGAAAACTCGGCACATCGACTAACTCGCCGGTGTACTGACCATCTTGCATACCGCATTCAGTCGCAATTAAATGCTCAACCCCTAAACGCTGAGCAATTGGCTCGGTAATAAAGCGATTGGTGGCGGTAATAATCATCACCAGATCGCCAGCAGCACGGTGCTTGGCTAATAACGCTTCACCTTTAGCGAGAATAATCGGCTCAATGCAATCACGCATAAAATCAGCATGCCACTCATCAAGTACGGCTTTATCAGTACGCCCCAACACGTCTTGGCAAAAGTTCTGATAAGCCAATACATCTAACTGACCAGCCAAATAATCAGCATAAAACTCATCATTCTTAGCACTATACGCATCGGCATCCACTAAGCCGCGGGCGCATAAGTATTCGCCCCACTGGTGATCACTATCACCGGCTAATAAGGTGTTATCCAAATCAAAAATAGCCAAACGCACGGCAGATACCTTAATTAATGATAAAAAGAGTGCCAAGCATAACGATTTTATCCGTGCCTGCCCATTCAAGTGGTAAAGCGCGTTGCCGCCCTGTCGCGATTTGTGGAACAATGGAGTCAAGACTTTTAGCAAAGGATGCGGGCATGATTGATTCAGATGGGTTTCGTCCGAACGTCGGCATCATCCTGACCAACGACCATGGACAAGTACTTTGGGCTCGACGTGTGAACCAAGATGCATGGCAGTTTCCGCAAGGTGGTATTAATCCGCATGAAAGTGCTGAAGAGGCGCTGTATCGTGAACTGCACGAGGAAATTGGTTTGCGCGAGCACGATGTTGAAATACTCGCATGCACACGAGGCTGGTTACGCTATCGCTTACCGCAACGTTTAGTGCGTACGCACAGCCAACCTTTATGTATTGGCCAGAAACAAAAGTGGTTTTTACTGCGTTTACGTAGCAGTGATGAGCGAGTACGTATGAATCTAACCGAAAAACCAGAGTTTGATGGTTGGCGTTGGGTCAGTTATTGGTATCCTTTGGGACAAGTGGTTGCGTTTAAACGAGATGTGTATCGGCGGGCTTTAAAAGAGCTGGCTTATCAACTTCCTATTCGAGATTAACCCTACGTTGAAAGACTCGACTCGCACCGATAGCAGCATGCTAAACATGTTGCGCATCATTTCTCAAGAAGTGAATGTCGCAAAAGATTTACCAGCGGCACTGAGCATTATCGTCAAGCAAGTACGCGAAGCGATGCATAGCCATGTCTGCTCGGTGTACCTGTATGAGGCTGAGAGCGATCGCTATGTCTTGATGGCGACTGAAGGCTTAAAAAAGCGTGCAGTAGGTAAAGTCAGTATGACCTCGGATGAAGGTCTGGTTGGCTTAGTTGGTAGCCGTGCAGAAACTATTATTCTCGAAGATGCGATGAGTCATCCGCGTTTTTTATACTTTGCCGAAACCGGTGAAGAGCGTTATGCCTCCTTTTTAGGCACACCAATTATTCACCACCGCCAAGTGCTTGGTGTGTTGGTGGTACAGCAAAAAGAACGCCGCCAGTTTGACGAAGGCGATGAAGCGTTTTTAGTCACCATGAGTGCTCAGCTGTCTGGGGTGATTGCCCACGCCGAAGCGACAGGCTCAATTCGTGGACTCGGCAAACAAGGTAAAGGCATCCAAGAAGCTCGTTTTATTGGTGTACCCGGCGCACCTGGCGCAGCCTTAGGTACCGCGGTGGTTGTGCTACCGGTAGCTGATCTTGATGTCGTACCTGACAAAACCGTCACTGATATTGCTGCACAGCTTGAGTTATTTGCCTTAGCCTTAGAGTCAGTACGTGCTGATATTCGCAGTTTATCAACACGTTTATCCGAGCAACTACGTCCACAAGAGCGTGCACTATTTGATGTGTATTTAATGATGCTCGAAAACACCGCCCTCGCCGGTGATGTCATGCAAGTGATTCGCACAGGCCAATGGGCACAAGGCGCTCTACGCCGCGTGGTTAGCGAACATGTGCAGCGCTTTGAACATATGGATGATGATTATCTG